>JABEBW010004104.1_pt1 | contig 12870 bp, 13 predicted proteins | sample 7245961 | NCBI WGS metagenome assembly JABEBW01 (sample SAMN14506364, study PRJNA622280) | hot springs metagenome | biome: hot spring [ENVO:00000051]|acidic hot spring [ENVO:00002120]; feature: spring [ENVO:00000027]|sediment [ENVO:00002007]; material: sediment environment [ENVO:01001048]...
TAAATGATGAATATGAAGGAGAAGGATGTACTTGGGGAAGTGGAAATTCCTGATAATGTTTTTTATGGAATTAATACAATCAGGGCAATGGATAATTTTCGCATTTCAGGTTTAAGGCTTGACAGGGATCTTATTGAATCCCTGCTTCTGATAAAAAAATGTTCTGCCTATGCAAACTATAAGTTGAAAAATTTGGAAGAGGAGAAGTATAGGGCAATTGTGAATTCAATTGATTATATAATTAAAAATTTCAACATGGAATATTTTCCATTGGATCCCTATCAGGCCGGTGCGGGTACATCAACAAACATGAATGTTAATGAAGTAATCAGTAAGGTTTCTTTAAAAATTTTTAATATGAAAATTGATCCAAACGACGATGTTAACAGATCCCAGTCATCAAATGATGTTTATCCAAGTGCGGTTAGACTTGCAATAATAAAAAAATATGATAATTTAAAAAAATCAATAGAATCACTCATTGAATCCTTTGAGAAAAAAATTGAAGAGTATGGAAATGTTGTTAAGGTAGGCAGAACACATTTAATGGATGCGGCACCAATAAGTTTTGGACAGGAATTTTCAGGATATGTTAATTCCCTTAAATCCGATCTTAAAAGAATTGAAAATGCCCTGGAATTTATTTTAAGGATGAACATTGGTGGAACTGCAGTTGGTACTGGATTGAATAAACCGGAGGGATTCGAGGATATTGTTATAGAATGCCTTAAAAATTCAACAGGTAAAAACTTCAGAAAGGCTGAAAACCTTTTTGAGGTAATGCAATCCCTTTCGGATTTTTCATATTTTTCATCATCACTGAGAATTCTTGCTGAAGATACAATAAAAATTTCAAACGATATAAGGTTCATGTCATCCGGTCCCAGTGCAGGTATTAATGAAATAAAAATACCTGCAGTTCAGCAGGGATCATCAATAATGCCAGGAAAGATAAACCCATCAATAGCTGAAGCAGTCATTATGTCCTGTCTGAGGGTTATATCACACGATTATCTTGTTTCCCAGGCAAATCAAATGGGGAACCTTGAAATTAATGTTTTTACACCTGTTGTTTCATATTCAATCCTTGAAAGTATGAACATTTTAACAAATGCATTGAACATTTTCAATGAAAAGCTTGTTAAGTTTATGATTGTGAATGAAAAAAGGGTTGAAGAACTTTTAAAAAATAGTCAGATAAATGCCGTTGCCTTCTCACCCTATATTGGTTATAAAAATGTGGCTGAACTTGTTAAGGAATCATATGAAAAGAATAAAAGGGTTGAGGAAATCATTGTTGAAAAGGGTCTTTTAAAAAAGGAGGAGGTGGAAAAAATTTTACAGGATTTTTATAAAAAAATTTTGAAACATTGAATTAGAAAAATTCATAAATGTATTTAAATTTCCTTGATGTATAGGTGTCAAAAATGTCATGGAAGGATGTTGAGGTAAGGGAACTTAGGGAAGGTAGCTATATAGTTATTGATGATGAGCCTTGCAGGATAGTTGAATTCACAACATCAAAGCCAGGTAAGCATGGTGAGGCTAAAGCACGAATAGTTGCAATTGGCGTATTCGATGGACAGAAAAGGAGTGTTGTTTATCCTGTGAAACACAAGGTAAAAATGCCAATAATAGACAAAAAGACTGGCCAGGTTATTTCCGTTCAGGGTGATGTGGCACAGATTATGGATACAACTACCTTTGAGACATTCGAGTTACCAATACCTGAAGAACTGAAGGGGCAGATACAGCAGAGTCAGGAAATTCAGTACTGGGAAGCAATGGGAAAAAGAAAAATAATGAAGGCATAAAATGGCAAACCTTTTAAAGTTCGCCGATTCAGAATCTTCATACGAGGAAAGTGAATTTGTTATATTCGGTGTTCCATTCGATAGAACAACCTCATTCAGGGGCGGTGCAAGGTTTGCTCCAAACTCAATAAGGGAAGCATCAATAAACCTTGAATCCTTTCTCATAGATCCAGAATTTTATTTTAGGGACGTTAAAATACATGATATGGGAAATCTTTACGAATCAGGCAATGTTATTGATATGATTGATGATGTAAATTCCATATTCTCGGAAATAGTGGGAGATGGTAAATTTCCAATAATGCTTGGTGGTGAACATTCGGTAACAATTGGCACACTGGATACATTGAAGAAAATAGGAGCATCCATTGTATTCATAGATGCCCATTCAGATTTCAGGGACAGTTATCTCAACGAAAAATTCAGCCATGCATGTGTGGCAAGAAGGGCATATGAAAAACTTGGAAAGGATAGAATTTTAAGTGTTGGTATAAGATCGGTATCACCTGAAGAGTATCTTGATAATGATTTCAAAAATTTTAGTTATTTTACATCCTTTAGTGTAAGAGAAAAGGGCATAAAAAAAGTAATTGAAAAAATAAATGGAATGGGGAATAAAATATATCTATCCATAGATATGGATGGAATAGATCCTGCATATGCACCCGCTGTTGCAACGCCGGAGCCATATGGTCTTACACCATGGGATGTTAGGGAAATAATTTTTTCAATAGGGGAAAAACTTGTTGGTGCAGATATAGTGGAAATTGTTCCACACTATGACAGTGGTAATACATCCATGCTCGGTGCAAAGCTTGTTCAGGAAATAATAGCATCAAAGAAAATTAGGTCTCATCCTTAAAAACGTACTTTTCAATTTTTCCCTCCAGGAATCTATTAATATTTTCCTTAAGTGTTCCACCATCAGTTTTCCAGCAATTTATTTTATGTATTGATAAAAGGCCGAAAACAATCTCTCCTATGTTAACAGTAATTATATCCGTTATTCCATATTTTAAAAGATTTTTTATTACCTTAACACCCACAAGACTTTTTTCATCAATGTTAAGATCATTTTCAATAAAATTTACAGTGTATGATCCATTGCTTATGTCAACAATGGCGAAGTAGGGTGATTTTGAAAATTTTTCATGTATTTCAGAATTTATATCCTTTTCCTTAACAGGAACAATCAATCTGAAATTTTTCCTTTTTGATGGTTCAACATGAATTACAACTGAAATTACATTGTTGATTTCATCTTTAATTCTCTTTTCAATTTTTTCGGTTATTGGATGTGCTTCCTCTATTGTTAAAGAGGGATCCATTTCAACAATAATTTCAATAAATATAACGGATCCGGCCCATCTTACGTAAAGTCCTGTTAATTTTTTAACCTCACTAAAAGATTCAATCACATTCTCAATGCTTTTAAGAACATTCCTATCCCTTGGCAGATCCATAAGGTCAAGTATTGAATTTTTTATTATTTCAATTGAGGCAATGAAGAGTGCAATACCTGCAAGAACAATGGAAAAGTAATAGAAAATAATTGAACCAGTGAAATAATTGAGTAAAAGACCCAGAGCGACACCCGTACCTTCAAATACATCAGTGAATGTATGCATGCCATCTGACATTATACTTGGTGAATTGTTCATTTTACCAAATCTGTATTTTATTTCACCTGCAAAAATAAGGGGAATGATAGAAAAAATTTGAACTATGGAGGCGTATAGTGAATTAAAAGGTATTGAAGAAATGCCATAAATTATTATTTCAATACCAGAATAAATTATAAAAAGGCCAAGAAAAAGTGAAATGAGATCCTCAAGCTTGTATAGACCGAAAGAAAACCTGTGTGAAAATTTACTGTAAATAATTCTCAGTGCTATCAATATGAGGGTTGTAATAACAACATCTATGCCCATATGTATGGTTTCAATCAATATTGCATAGTTATCTGTTAAAATAAAACCAAGGATTCTTATTATCATTGAAATTGAAACAAGTATGAGTGAATTAACAATGATTTTCCTTACCTTTTCTATACTCAACATATTTTTCACAAATGAGTAATAATTTAAAAAACTTTCCACGAAAGTTTTTTAGTTTTAATACGATACGGAAACTATGAAAATTTTAAGTGGATCCGGATCGCTTGTTCTTGCACAGAGGTTGGCTCAGGTTACGGGTTTTCCAATCATTCACAGGGAAATTAAAAGATTTCCCGATGGTGAATGTTATGTCAGGATTCATGAAAATCTGGATGGTGAGGATATTGTTTATGTTCAAAACACATATCCCGATACAAACATTGTCGAGTATTTAATAACAATAGATGCAATAAGGCAGTATAAAATAAAAAGCCTTGTTTCCGTGATACCATATTTTGGTTATGGAAGGCAGGACAAAAGGTTCAATGATGGTGAACCTATAAGTGCAAAGGTAATGGCAGAACATTTATCTGAAAACGTGGATAGGGTTATAACAGTGAATCTTCATAACAGTGAAATTTTAAAATGGTTCAGGGTTCCGGCTGTAGAAATAAAGGGGGAAAGGGCAATTGCGGAATACTTCAAAAAATTCAATCCCGATCTCATTGTTTCCCCTGACAAGGGATCCTATGAGAGGGCAAAATTTGTAAGTGAAATTCTTGGCATACCGTTTGTTCAGTTTGAAAAGAAAAGGATAGATAGTGAAAGGGTAACAATGGAAACGGGTGATATTGATGTAAAGGGAAAAACTGTTGCAATTATAGACGATTTAATTTCAACAGGTGGAACAATAATAACTGCATCAAGGATCCTGAAGGATAAGGGAGCTGGTAAGGTAATAGTTGGGTGTGTCCATGGTCTTTTTGTTTCAAATGCTCTTGATAGAATACAGATGTACGTTGATGTTTTGATATCAACAGATACTGTTGAAAATCCGAAGAGTGTTGTTTCCCTTGCTGAGGATATAAAGAATGAAATCATGAAATGAAAGGTTTTTATCTTAAAATTGTTTAATCCCGGGATGTGAACATATGAAACTTAAAAGCTGCGAAACACATGGACCTTTCAGGGGCGAAAAATGTCCCATATGTGGTTCGGAAGGAAAATTATTGCTTAACGACTGGGAATTTGAAGCCATAAGCAGGATTGTTACAGGCATACTCAGGCATTTTCCTGAGAAGTTTGATGTTGTTCTCGATGAAAAAGGATGGGCAAAAATACAGGATATAGTCAATGGAATAAAGAAAAATGAAAGGAAGTTCAGATGGTTGAAGAATATTCACATAGAATCCTTTGTGTTAACAGATCCAAAGGGCAGGTTTCAGTACGATCCATCCCAGGGAAAGGTAAGGGCTGTTTACGGTCATTCAATAAACGTTGATCTTTCGGATCTTTCCAGGGACAATATACCTGAAAAACTTTATTATGCAATTGTTCCAGAGGAAGAAGAGTTCATAAAGGAGATTGGCATAAAGCCTGGAGAGAGAAAATGGGTACATCTTTCAAGGACATACGAGGAGGCATATACAGCGGGAAGGCATAGGTCTGATGATCCCATAGTGCTTGAAATAAATGCAAAGGAAGCAATGAATGATGGTATTGAAATATACAGGGCAACAAAGTATATTTATATAACAAAGGAAATACCCCCTAAGTACATAAAGAAGGCGAGAAAGAGGAAGGTTGAATTAACGGAAGAAGAACTAAAGGAAATAGAGATGGAAAAGAAAAGAAGGGAAATGAGAGAAAAAAAGAAAGAGGAAGAGGGCCGGTAGATCAGCTGGTAGATCGCCACACTTGCAATGTGGAGGCCCGGGGTTCAAATCCCCGCCGGTCCACTTTTTTAATTCAAAAAGATTAAGAAAACAATCTTTTTTCTCTCAAACATGGATAAAACTGTAATGATAACGGGATCAACCGATGGTATAGGAAAGGCTGCTGCAATTTCCCTTGCAAAAATGGGATATACAATAATAATACATGGTAGAAATGAAAAGAAAATTGAAAATGTAATCAGGGAGATAAAAGAAAAAAGTGGAAATGAAAAAATATACGGTTTTCGTGCGGATCTTCTTTCTTTTGAGGAAATAAAAAAAATGAGTGAAGAGATTAAAAAAAGATTTGACAGAATTGATGTTCTAATAAACAATGCTGGAGGTATATTTGGTAAAAAAAGGGAATTGACGGTGGATGGTTATGAAAAAACATTAACACTTAATGTTTTATCACCACTTTTAATAACTCTTTTACTTCTTGATCTTTTATCAAAAAGTGAATCTGCAAGAATAATATTCACATCCTCTCTTTTGTATAGATACACAAAAAGGCCTGATTTCAATGATTTTCAATTTGAGAAGAATTACAGTTCGTTTAGAGCATATGCATTATCCAAGCTTTATGTAATATGGATTGCAAGGCACCTTTCATCTGAATTGAGGGCAAGGGGATACAAAAATATTAATGTTTATACACTTCATCCGGGTGTTGTTGCAACAAACTTTGGAAAGAATGTGGAAAAGGGTTTTTTATGGAGCATACTATTGAACCTTGGTAGACCTTTCATGTCAAAACCTGAGGAAGGTGCATTGACAGCAGTTTATCTTGCATCATCGAAGGATGTTGAAAATCTGAATGGAAAATTTTTTGCTGGAATGAGGGAAATTAAGGTTAAGGATAAATATTATTCAAAGGAGAATGAAAATATCCTCTGGAACCTTTGCTTAAAAATAATTGAACCATACCTTGATAGGAAATTTTAAATTTTTAATTTTAACAAATTTTCAGCATAAATGTTTTTACCATCAAAGTATAGTTGAACGGGAAAAATTTTCAAACCTTTATTATATGCTCTTTTCAATGCTTTAGAAAATTCTGGATCAGTTTCCCAGTTGGGGCTGAAATATTCAGACTTTCTGAAAACAAGAAACATCCCACCCCCTTCGTACCCTTTTTCAATAAGATTCTCCAATTCCTCCACATGCCTTCTTCCCCTTTCAGTAGGTGCATCAGGAAAGAGTGCCACATCATTCTTTGTTAATGTGCATCCCTTTACCTCAAGGTAAAATTCCCTTTTGTTATGATCAAGTAGGAAATCTATTCTGCTCTTTTTTACTTTAACTTCCTTTCTTATAATTTTAAAATCCTTAAAAAGATCAGAATTTATTATGTTCTCAGCAATATCCGAATGTATTTTTGAATTTATCAAAACATACTCATTGTTCTTCTTGGTATAATATATTTCACATTTCAAACCGCTCGATTTTTCAACCATATAAAGTGGTGCACCGGGATAAAGGAGTTCCTCAAGCCTCCCTGGATCGTGAAGATGGCATTTCCTACCTGATTCTGTTTCAACAACGAATCTGTTCAACCTTTTTTTAAAATTATCAACGAAAAAATTTTCATTAAAGGTATAAACAATGTAATTCATTATGAAAATTTAAAAAGAAAACATTATTTTATATTTTTCCAAAATTCCCATGAAAAACTTTTTAGAAAAAGATTTGTTTTCATAGTTAGATAATAATGGCAACATTCAAGGATTATCTGGAGCTTGGAAAGTTCAAGGAAACACTATTGTTGGTTTTTGGAGGTGTTGCAGGAGGTGCATTAACAAAGGAGTTCAATCTTCCATTCCTTCTTTTAATAATTTCTCTATTCCTTGCTGTTATGGGTACCAATGCCATAACAAATTACATTGACAGGGACATTGATTCCGTCATGGAAAGAACAAAAAAAAGACCAATTCCAAGTGGAAGGATAAAACCTGAAAAGGCTGTTTATTTTGGTGCCATATTGATAATATTATCATCAATTCTTCTTCTTTATTTTTCTTTCTACTATGCACTTTTATGGATAATATTTGGAATAATATTCGATCCTTTCCTTTATAACTGGTTTACAAAAAGAAAAACGCCCTGGAACATTATTATAGGTTCATTTGCCGGAGGTGCTCCTGTTCTTGTTGTATGGTCAGGATTAACCAATTCAATAATTTCGGTAACACCATTTTTGCTAATGCTTACAATAGTTCTATGGACACCCATACACATATGGAGCCTTGCAATAAGGTACGTGGATGATTACAGAAGGGCAAAAGTACCAATGTTACCTGTTGTTAAGGGTGAAATATACACAATAAAAATGATAGGTATTTTTACAATTTTATTAATAATATCTTCATTTTTAATTTTTTTATTAATTAATCCATTTTTCTCCTTTTTAATTTTGATCCCGGATTCAATTTTAATTTATATGGTCATAAAGCTCTTCAAAAAGCCTGATAAAACCCTTGCATTTAAAATATTCAAATTATCATCACCCTACCTTGCCGTTATATTTATCCTTGTGATTATCAATGCTTTTATCTAATTTTAATAAGAAAAGTATAAATATTATGAATAATCTGGGTATGGAAAGGTGATACTAAATGGCATTAATAAGTGAAGAGGATAGAAAATACCTCCAGGAGGAATTCGAGAAACATCTGAAAGAGGATGTAAAGTTATTGATATTCACAACAAATGATCCATCATGCAGATACTGCAATGAAACTGTTGAAATAGCAAAGGAACTTGCATCTTTATCAGATCTTATTCATGTTGAAAATTATGACGTTAACAGTGATATGGCAAAGAAGCTTGGTATTGAACATGCACCAACAACAGTTGTAACAGATGATAAACTCACATATGGTTCAAGAATAAGGTATATTGGTATTCCAGCAGGATATGAATTTTCAAGTCTTGTTGAGGATATAATGAGTGTTTCATCAAGAAAGGTTGAATTCAAGGGTCATGTGAAGGAGCATCTTGATGAAATTGATAAGGACATAAGGATACAGGTTTTTGTTACACCCACATGTCCGTACTGTCCAAGGGCTGTCAGGGTTGCGCATAAGTTTGCTCAATACAATGAGCACATAATTGGTGAAATGATTGAGGCAATTGAATTCCCAGACTGGGCTGACAAGTATGGTGTTTCAAGTGTACCGCATATTGTAATAAACGAGGATGTACAGTTTGTTGGTGCATACCCTGAAGAAAATTTCATAGAGTTTGTTATGGAGGCCTACAATAAGGCCAAATAAACTCTTTTTTTTTTAGGAAAAAGTTTTTCTTTAAGTTGAATATATATTTAAATATGATAAGTCTTGTCAGGAAGAGGAACGGAGATTACGTACTTTACAGCAGATCAAAGATTGTTAATGCTGTGAAAAAGGCTCTTAATGAAACAAAGGAAGTTGAAAATATTGATGAAGAGAGTGAAAAAATAGGGGAGATTGTTGAAAATAAATTGATTGAGAAATTTAAAAATGGGGTACCTGGCGTTGAGGATATACAGGATCTTGTCGAGGAAACATTGATGGAGAGGGGCCTTGTAAAAACAGCAAAGGCGTATATTCTTTACAGACAGAAAAGAAAGGAAATAAGGGAAATGAAATATCTTTTTGGCATAAAGGATGATCTGAAATTAACAATAAATGCTGTAAGGGTTCTTGAGGCAAGGTATCTTTTGAAAAATGAAAAAGGGGAGATAATAGAAACGCCAAGGGAAATGTTCTGGAGGGTTGCAAGATACGTAGCTCTTGTTGATATACTCTACGATGAGGATGTTTTTGACATAAACAAAAAACAGAAGGAAAGGGATGTTTATTCAGATTATGTTCCAAGGAACGTAACATTGTCAAAGTATGAAAGGGAAATGTTGCAGAGGGCATATTCTTCACTCAATTCAGACAGGGCAATGAAGGTATCCTTCAATGATGTTTTGAAAATACTTGATGAAAAATGGAACAAGATTGAGGAAATTGCAAAAAGGTTTTATGAAATAATGGTGAATTTACAGTTCATACCAAATTCACCAACACTCATGAATGCAAATACAAGTCTTGGGCAGTTGAGTGCCTGTTTTGTTATACCAATTGAAGATTCAATTGAAAGCATTTACAATGCTCTTAAATACACAGCATTGATACACAAATCAGGTGGAGGTACAGGATTTTCATTCTCAAAGTTGAGGCCACAGGGTGATATTGTTGGATCAACAATGGGTGTTGCATCAGGACCCGTTTCATTCATGCAGATATTCGATGTATCAACTGATGTTATAAAGCAGGGTGGAAGGAGAAGGGGCGCAAACATGGGTATTCTGAGGGTTGATCACCCTGATATATTTCAGTTCATAAATGCAAAGGGTTTTGAGGGAAAACTTAAAAATTTTAACCTTAGCGTTGCCGTTACCGATCAATTCATGGACGCCGTTGAGAATGATGAAGATTTTGAATTAATAAATCCAAGGAACAGGGAGGTTGTTTCAAGGGTTCCAGCAAGACAGATATGGAACCTTATAGTATCACAGGCATGGAAAACGGGAGATCCCGGTGTTATATTCATTGATGAAATAAACAGGAAAAATCCAACACCATACCTTGGTGAAATTGAGGCAACAAACCCCTGCGGTGAACAGCCTCTATTACCATACGAGTCTTGCAACCTTGGATCAATAAACCTATCAAAGTTTGTTGAGAATGGATCAATAAACTGGGAAAAGTTAAGAAAGGTTATAAGGATCGCGGTTCATTTCCTTGACAATGTAATAGATGCAAACAATTATCCCTTACCGCAGATAGAATACATGACAAAGCAGACAAGGAAAATTGGTCTGGGTGTCATGGGATTTGCTGAGATGCTTATAAAACTAAGGGTATCATATGCGTCAAAGGAGGCCCTTGATATTGCCGAAAAGGTCATGGAATTCATTGAAAAGGTGAGCCATGAGGCCAGTGCGGATCTTGCGAAAACAAAGGGAACATTTTATGCATGGGACAGGTCAATATGGTACGAGAAGGGAATAAAGATGAGGAATGCAACAACAACAACCATAGCACCAACGGGCAGTATTTCAATCATTGCGGGTACATCATCGGGAATTGAACCGCTTTTTGGTCTTGTGTTCATAAGGCAGGTGCTTGAGGGGACAGAACTTCTTGAGGTTAACCAGCTTTTTGAAGAGGAATTGAGAAAAAGGAACCTTTACTCAGAAGATATAATGAGGGAGGTTTCAAGAACAGGATCAATACAGCATTTGAATTTACCTGATGATATAAAAAGGATATTCTTAACCTCACACGATATAGATTATCAATGGCATGTGCTTATGCAGGCGGTTTTCCAGAAACATACTGATAATGCAGTAAGTAAAACAATAAACATGAGGAATGATGCAACAATAGATGAGGTGGAAAAAGCATTTATGCTTGCATACAAACTTAAGTGTAAGGGAATAACCATTTACAGGGACAGGAGCAAGAGGGAACAGGTTCTTTACAAGGGTGTAAGCGACAGGGAAATGGAGGAAATAATACTTTCACATATAAAATCCAGGAAGGAGGAATTAAGTCAGCAGAAAATTTCAGAATGAAAAACTTATTAAGGGAAAATTTCATTAAAGGTTGAAAAGCGGGGTGGGGTAGCCAGGAAATCCCGACGGGCTCATAACCCGTAGATCGGTGGTTCAAATCCACCCCCCGCTACTTTTAAATTATATTTATAATTCCCAGCGCATAAGTCTGAGAACACTGCTCTCCACACCAAGGGATGAAAGGTATTCTTCAAATCCTTCTATATCAAAATTATCTATTTCCTTCACATCAATAATTTCATCCTTCTCCTTATTTGCAATCCATTCTATGAATATTTTTCTATTCCCAAACATTATTTCAATTACACCTATCTTTGAATACGGGGACCAGTGGTTTAAAAGATAGAATTCACCCATCTTTGAGAACTTTTTTCTTATGAATTTTTCAAGGGATATGGGCCCCTTTTTAGTCCTGATTTTTATCAGGAAACTGTTTTCTGAATTTTTCAAAGTTTCCATTACAAGGGGCCAGTTCATAACTGTTGAAATGTATTTTATTATAAAAATTGATCGTCTCGAAAGGCTTTATAGAAATTCTACGCATTGCTTTCAATTTTTCATCTAATGTGAAATCTTCTTTGTATCAATAAATTCCATTTTAATGGTCGTTAGGGATTATTGAAATTTTTAAATTCAATTATCCTATCTATCAATAAACCTAGTCCAATTATAATAAAAAAAACTGCCAGTGGTACCTCTGTTTTATAACCTAAAGCATAGAACAAAAATCCTAATCCAATACCTATCACAGCAAAGGGACCTACAAAAGCAGGACTATGTTTTTTAGTTGTTTTGGATGGGTTTTTATCTTCCATAATATGAAAATATTGTTCTAATTTTTAAAACTTATCTTTCTCTGGCTTTAAAGAAATTCAATGCACCGCTGATATTTTTTCATCTAATATGAAATTTTCTTTGTATCAGTATCATTTTCACAGAGCTGTCTCTAAGAGTAAAATTTTTAATTTACATCACTTTTTAATTTTATGCAATATTATTCAGCCTGTCCAAAGGACTGTTACGATTCCTGTTCAATAATAAGCACTGTTGAGAACAATAAACTTAAAATAACGGGTAACAGAAACCATCCAATCACATCTGGTTTTTTATGCCTTAAATCAAAACATTTTGTTGATGCGCATTACAATGGCAGGGTTCTTTATCCCATGGAAAGAACGGGAAAAAGGGGATCAGGTGAATTCAGAAGAATAAGCTGGGATTATGCACTTGATATTTTATCCAGAAAAATAAAGAAAATTATGGAAGAATATGGTCCTGAGAGTATTCTGCCCGTTGAGTATGCGGGTAATAGGGGAATAATTTCATACCATTTCCCTCAAAGACTTTTTAACTATCTGGGTTTTGCAAAACTTAACCATTCAATATGCGATGAGGCAGGTTCTCTTGCACTCAAGGAAATTTTTGGAACATCAATAGGTGTGGATCCGGAAGAAATTGAAAATTCAAAACTTGTTGTCTACTGGGGTATAAACCCAGCATGGACAAACGTACATGGATGGAGAATGGCAAAACTATCATCAGGGAAAATATATGTTGTTGATCCTTTAATAACGGAGAGTGCAAAATCTTCAGATGTTCATGTTAGATTGAAGGTTGGAACAGATGTGGATCTTATC
>JABEBW010003389.1_pt1 | contig 12862 bp, 6 predicted proteins | sample 7245961 | NCBI WGS metagenome assembly JABEBW01 (sample SAMN14506364, study PRJNA622280) | hot springs metagenome | biome: hot spring [ENVO:00000051]|acidic hot spring [ENVO:00002120]; feature: spring [ENVO:00000027]|sediment [ENVO:00002007]; material: sediment environment [ENVO:01001048]...
AAAGAAAACGTACAATACAGCCTATTTGATGCGCCAAAGATAGAAAAAGTTATGCGCCTATACAAAGCCATTGACAAGATAAACACAAAGTTTGGCCAAAATAGAATTCACCTTGCAATAGATGCTTTTGCAATCTCGCAAAACAAACACGCTCAAAGGCTAAACATACCTTTTGTAGATGTGGAGGTGTAGATGATAATTGCATTATTTTTGCTTGTATAAGTATCATGAAAAAATTTTCAAATAAATTTTGTAGTATATTTTTTTTTGACATATGGGATTTTGCTTGACTTTACAAAAAGATAAAGATATCTTTTATAAAAAAGGTGAAGAATCTATGAACGGAGCAAGTTTGGATATTGTTAGGCAAAGATTGAAAGAACTTGAACAAATTATCCCAGAGTGTTTTACTGAAGGCACAATTGATTGGGAAAAACTACGCGTGTTTTTTGGTGAACAAATTGAGTTTAAAAATGAACGTTACCATTTAAACTGGGCTGGAAAAAGTGAAGCGTATCGGTTATTGCAAACGCCTACCTATAAAACACTAAAGCCTTGCAGGGAAGAAAGCTTCAATTTTGATGAGACGGAAAATGTATTTATTGAGGGTGATAATCTTGAAGTGCTCAAAGCACTGCAGAAAGCCTACTTTGGCAAAATTAAAATGATTTATATAGACCCGCCATATAATACTGGAAACGATTTTATTTACAAAGATGATTTTTCCCAAACCCTTGCCGAATATAAAAAGAGAGTAGGCGATATAGATGAAGAAGGCAATGCTACAAAAGCGGGACTCTTTAAAAATACCAAAGAAAACGGACAATATCATTCTAATTGGCTTAATATGATGTTACCAAGGCTTTTTCTTGCAAGAAATCTTTTGCGAGATGATGGCGTGATTTTTGTAAGCATTGACGATAATGAAGTTCACAATCTTCGACTTTTGATGGATGAAATTTTTGGGGAAGAGAATTTTGTAGTTAATGCTATATGGGAGAAAGTTAAGATTAGAAAAAACTCAGCCAAATGGTTTTCTGATTCCCATGATCATATCTTGATATATTGTAAAAACAAAGAAGTTGCAAAAAGAAATTTGATACCAAGAGCAGATTTAAGCAATTATAAAAACCCTGATAATGATCCTCGTGGACTTTGGATTCCAATTCCTATTCATGCAAACCATAAATATGATGCTGATTATAAAATTACAAAACCAAATGGCGTTGTATTAGAAAGGCCAAAAAATAATTATTGGAGGTTAAGTGAAAAAAAATTTAATGAATATGTTAAGGATAATAGAATTTGGTGGGGAGAAGGGGATTCATATCCTATGATTAAAAGATTTCTTTCAGAAGTACAGGAAGGATTAGTTCCTAAAAGTATTTTCTATTATGATGAGGTTGGTGGCAATCCTCACGGTGATAATGAAGTAAAAATGTTATTCAATGGAGCAAAATATTTTGATAATCCTAAATCTGTTGGTTTGATTAAAAAATTTTTACAAATTTCAACAAATCCTATTAATCAAGAGCTTATCCTCGATTTCTTTGCAGGTTCAGCCACCATAGCCCATGCAGTGATGGAACTAAACAAAGAAGACGACGGAAACAGAAAGTATATACTTGTCCAACTGCCCGAACCAACTGATCTTGATAGCGAAGCTTACAAAGCGGGTTATAAAACAATAGCCGATATAGCCAAAGAACGCATACGCCGTGCTGCCCAAAAGATACAACAAGAAATAGGCGAAGAACAAAAGAAAAAAACAAAAGAATTACAATTTGAGCCACAAGAAGAGAAAAAACTGGATTTGGGTTTCAAGGTTTTCAAACTTGACGAAAGTAATTTCAAACAATGGCGACCTTTTGTGCCAGAAAACCCAGAAGAGATAAAACTAACAGTTTTAGAATTTGAGGAAAATATTAAACCTGAATCCACCGTTGAAAACATGCTTTATGAGTTGATGCTAAAAAATGGCAAGAAGCTTACGGATAAAATAGAAAAGAAAAATAAATATTATGTTATCAACGAAAATGAGCTTGTCTTATTGCTTGAAAGTGTGGATAAATCCGTTATTGATGATATACTAAAACTCAAACCCCAAAAGGTTATCGCTTTAGATAAGCTATTTAACGGCAATGACCAGTTAAAAACAAACACGGTTTTACAGTTTAAAGATGCCGGAATAGAGTTTAAAAGTGTATAATGTTGGAAGTAGGAGAAAGTGAATATGAGTACATATAAAATATTTGAGAACGGAGCAACTTGGTTAAGGGCAGATTTTCACCTTCATACTAAAGCAGATAGTGAGTTTAAATACTCAGGAGATAATTTTATTTTAGATTACATGAATTCTCTTAAACAAGCTGAAATTCATATTGGAGTTATTACCAATCATAATAAATTTGATTTTGAGGAATTCAAAGAATTACAAAAAGAAGCTTTAAAGCATGAAATCTACCTTTTACCTGGAGTTGAATTTTCTATAAAAGATGGCTCTCGTGGTATTCATCTGTTAATTGTTTTTAGTGAAGAATGGATTTTTAATAAAGAAAACAAAAATGATATTCAGGACTTTTTAATTTCCTCGTTTAATGGGATTAAAAATCCAGAAAGTCCTCCATATCCCAATTCTAACTATGGTCTTAAAGAAACTTATGAAAGTCTTAATAAATTTAAAAAAGATTATTTTTTTGTTTTAGCACATGTTGATGAAAAAAATGGATTATTTGAAGAACTCTCAGGAAGAAATCTAGAAGCATTTGTAAAACAAGAAGCATTTCAAAAAGTTCTGGTCATACAAAAAAGTGGAAATAAAGATAATTACGATAAACTATGCAAGCTCGCAGGAAGAAAGATTGCTTGTGTAGAAGGTACTGATAATGCTCAAGCGGGAATAGAAGGTATAAGGCAGAGTCAAAAATTTAGTTATTTAAAAATAGGGGATTATAATTTTGATGCTGTGAAATTTGCACTTGTTGCTAATAGGCAACGGGTAGCATTAAAAGAAAAGCCTCAAATAAAAAATGATTACATTAAATCCATTGAATTTGTGGGAGGGTTGTTTGATAAGCAAAAAATAACCTTTTCTCCTGAATTAAATTCATTAATTGGAATCCGTGGTAGTGGCAAATCGGCAATTATAGAAATCTTACGTGATGCGCTTGGTATACCTTTTACAAAAACAAGTGTTGATCAAGAATATAAAAGATCACTTGTTGAATATGTAATGGGAAGCGGTGGCAAAGTAATTGTAGAACTTGTGAATAAACACGGAGATATTTATAAGATAGAAAAAATTCAAAAAGAAAAAGAAACTATCTACAAAGATGGAAATCTGCTACCAGGCATTACTTTTGATGCCATTATAGATAAGCCTGTCTATTTTGGACAAAAGGATTTATCTAATAAGGATGCTGATTTTGAATCGGATCTTTTACATCGTTTAATAGGCAATAAGCTTAATAACTTAAAAAAAGAGATAGAACAAAAAAATATAGAGATTAAAGATATTATTTTTCAACTTCAAAAATCTAAAAATCTAGAGGAACAAAAAAAAGAAGCTCAAACTGCCATTGAAAATGCAAAACATCAGCTTGAATTGTTTAAAAAACATGGTATAGAGGAAAAGCTAAAGACACAAACCGACTATGAAAAAGACATAAGTACTTTACATAACTTTAAGGAAAATATTAAAACTTTCATTGATGCATTAAATGAAATTTTAGAAGGAAACAAGAGTTTATTTGATGCAAATATTTTGCTTAGCGAAACTAATGAATCCTATATAGAGCCAATTAAATCAATATTTGATAAATTTAAAGCAAAAATTCAGTCAATAGAAAAGGAATCGAAATCCTTATCCGAACTTTTTATTGAATTTGAAGCTATAATAAGTGAAATAATCAAAAACAAAGATGCCCTAAAAGAAGAGTTTGCAAAAATCAAGAGAGAGTTAAATCAGCCCAATTTAAATCCAGATCAGTTTTTAGTCCTCAACAGAATTATTAATACTAATGAAGCAAAAATTAAGGAAATTGAGAAACTTGAAGAACAAAAAAAGAAAAAAAAGGATGAATTATCTAATAAACTTATAGAGTTAAATAATCTCTGGTACCAGGAATTTTCAATATTAAAAAATGAAATTGACAAAATAAATCAAAATCGAACAAAATTAACTATTGAAATTGAATATAAAGGGAGAAAAGATAAGTTTTATGAAGAATTAAAGAATACATTTCGTGGCTCAAACATTCGGGACAATATTTATAGTACTATTACTAAACAGTATAGCGATTTTATTGGCATCTATTTAGATAAATCTAAACTTAGAAATATTCTTAACCCAAATCAATATGTAGAATTTGAAAAAAGGTTTGATGAAAATTTGTCTGATCTTTTAACTTTTAGAGTTAAAGATAAAATTACAATTAAATACAATGGAAAAGAATTATCAAGTCATTCCCTGGGTCAAAGGGCTTCAGCATTGATACTATTTTTACTATCACAGAAAGAACAAAACATATTAATCATCGATCAACCAGAGGATGATCTCGATAACCAGACCATATATGATGAAGTAATAAGAGAAATGCACAAACTTAAAGGTTCCATGCAATTTATTTTTGCTACACATAATGCTAATATTCCTGTTCTTGGTGATAGCGAACAAGTTGTTGTATGTAATTATGAAGAAAATAAAATAACAGTTACACACGGGTCTATAGATATGCCTGAAATACAAAAACACATTGTCAATATCATGGAAGGCGGTGTTGAGGCTTTTAATCGAAGGAAAGATATATATAATATATGGAAACCATAGAGGGGGAACTTATGGATGCAATAGAATTATTAGAAATAATAAGCAAAGGGGAAAGCAGTAAAGTCCAATTTAAGGAAAATATTTACAATGAATTGAGTATTGCTCAGGAAATGGTGGCATTTGCTAATACTGAGGGAGGAATGATTATTATTGGAGTAAATGATAAAACATGGGAAATAACCGGATTATCAACAGAAGATATTAATCGATTAAATAATCTTCTTGTAAATGCTGCTGAGCAACAAATAAAACCTCCAATTTATATCACAACGGAAAACATTAGCATTAAAGATAAACTTGTGATTGTGGTAAAAGTGCCTAAAGGTATTGCTATCCCTTATAAAGATAAAGATGGTATAATATGGGTGAAGAATGGGGCTAATAAAAGAAAAGTCACAAGCAATGAAGAATTAGCAAGACTTTTGCAAACATCAGGCTACGTATATGCTGAAGAAAGAATTATTAAACATAGTTCTTTAAGCGATTTAGATAAAAATAAATTTATTCGCTTTGTTATGGAACAATATAATGAAGAAATTTCCGATGATAATATTCAAAAATATATCGAAAATTTACGACTTGGTAAAGATGGAAAACTCAATGTTGCAGGGGCATTACTTTTTGGTAAAGATTTAAAAAAGCTTCTACCAGAATTTCATATCGCAGCTATCTGGTTTTGGGGAAATGAATTAAGTGATACTTCTTATCGGAGCAGTGAAAATATTTATGGTACATTAGATGAACTATATCGCAAAGGGTTTGATTTTATAGTATCAAAATTAAAAAAAGTTCAGCCAGAGGGAAAAACTTTTAATAGCTTAGGAGTTTTGGAGATTCCAGAAATAGTCATAACTGAATTATTGGTCAATGCTCTTATACATAGAGATTATTATATAAACGATTCTATAAAATTATTTGTTTTTGAGAATCGAATAGAAATTATCAGTCCTGGCTGTTTGCCAAACAATCTTACAGAAGAACAAATTAAAAAAGGAATTAGGAGAACTAGAAATACTTTGCTTGCTTCTTTTGCCCCTCATCTTATGGAGTATAGATGGGTTGGAAGTGGTATAATGAGAGCACTAAAAGCCTACCCGTATTTTGATATAAAAAATGAAAAAGAAAATGAGCGAGTTTTGGTTGTCATAGAAAGGAATATAATGTGAATAGAAAATCAGAGTATAAAATCTTAAAAAGTAATAAACTTTTATGAAACTAACCTTTGAGCCAAACCTTGAGTACCAGCTTCAAGCTATAAACGCTGTTGTCAATCTTTTTGAAGGACAACCAAAAGATGATGAAGGCTTGCAAACTGTAATTCTTGATACTGATGAGTCTAAATTTTTCAGAGAAATTAACGCTATAGGAAATAAACTTTCTATTTCAGACGAGCAAATTTACAATAACCTTATAGAGATACAAAAGGCAAATGAATTGACAATTATTGATAAAAATGAATTTTTATCAAATGGACTTAACTTTACGGTAGAAATGGAGACAGGCACAGGAAAGACCTATGTTTACCTTCGCACTATTAATGAACTCAACAAAAAGTATGGTTTTAAGAAATTTGTGATAGTAGTTCCATCTATTGCCATTAGAGAAGGGGTTTTAAAAAATCTTGAGATAACCTTTGAGCATTTTCAAAATCTTTATGATAATGTGCCTGTAAATTATTATGTCTATGATAGCGGTAAAGTTTCTATTTTGCGCTCCTTTGCTACAAACAACAATATTGAGATTCTTGTTATCAATATCGACTCATTTGCAAAAGATGAAAATATTATTAATAGACCTAACGATAAATTGAGCGGGCACGAGCCCATAAAATTTTTACAGGCAACCAATCCCATTGTGATTGTGGATGAGACTCAAAATATGGAGACAGATAAGCGAAAGACCGCTATTGGTAGTTTAAATCCATTGTTCACATTGCGCTATTCTGCTACGCATCGTAATCTTTATAATCTGGTGTATAGCTTAAATCCAGTGAAAGCTTACGATCTTGAACTGGTTAAACAAATAGAAGTTGATTCGGTAGTTGAAGAAAATGCTTACAATGATGCTTTTTTGGTGGTAGAAGCAATAAAATCACAAAAAACAAAGATTACTGCAAAACTTTCTATACATGTCAATACTGACAAGGGAGTGCAGAAAAAAAGCATCACTGTAAAAGTGGGCGTTGACCTTTACAAATTATCCAACAATCGCCACGTATACAAAGACGGATATATAATAGAAGAGATTGATGTTAGCAACCAAACTATAACTTTCACCAACGGGAAAGTTTTTCCTGTAGGGACTTCTCACGGAACACATACGGATGAAATTATGAAGTTTCAAATAGAGCGTACCATTGAGGAACATCTAAAAAAGGAACTGAAGCTTTGCAAACAGGGCATAAAAGTCCTTTCCCTTTTCTTTATTGACAGGGTTGCCAATTATAGAAGTTATGATGAGCATGGAAACGCCCAAAAAGGCAAAATAGCAAAATGGTTTGAGGAAATTTACAGTAACTATATCAATCAGCCGCAGTTTGTTGAATTAAAAAATAGGTTTCATCCTGATGGAAAATTAGATATGGATAAGATTCACAATGGTTACTTTTCTTTGGATAATAAGGGAAAATTAAAAGATACAAAGGGAGAAAGCGCAGACGATTTAAATACTTACGATTTGATAATGAAAGACAAAGAAAAACTTCTAAATATTGAAAATCCTTTGCGTTTTATTTTTTCTCATACCGCTCTTCGTGAAGGATGGGACAATCCAAATGTTTTTCAGATATGCACCTTAAATGAGACTACATCTGATATAAAAAAGCGTCAGGAAATTGGAAGGGGATTGCGCCTTGCAGTAAATCAAGATGGGCATAGGGTATATGATCGCAATATCAATATACTTACTGTTGTAGCAAATGAATCGTATGAAGCCTTTGCTAAACAATTGCAAAGTGAGATTGAAGAAGAATGCGGTGTAAAATTTGGAGGAAGAATCAAAAACAAGCAAAAACGAATTGCCACTACCTATCGCAAAGGATTTGAGGCTGACCCAAAATTTCTTGAGATATGGGAAAAAATCAAGCATAAAACCCGTTACTCTGTGGACTATGATACGACAACTTTGATTGAAAAAGCATCTAGTTATATACAACAATTGCCAGACACAACACCTCCGTCGCTGCGATCAACAAAAGTTAAATTGGATTTAAAAGATGAAGGCATCGATAAAAGTTTGGTAAGTGATAAGACAAAAGTGTATAGCGAAAAAAATAAATGGCTTATACCCGATATAGTAGATTACATACAACAAAAGACTGAACTTACACGCTCAACCATTATTCAAATTCTTCAGAGTACTAATCGATGGAATGATATTTATGTTAATCCTCAATTATTTTTAGATGAATGTATTGTTTTAATTAAAAAGGCTTTAAGCGAATTGAAGGTTGATGGGATTAAGTATGAAAAAATTGGGGATGAATTTTATGAAATGAGACTTTTTGAAGAGACAGAACTAGGAAAGTATATTGATAGCTTTACTTTTGAAGTGAAAAATAAGGATAAAACAATTTACGAAAAATATCTTCCTTTAGATTCTATGGTCGAAAGCAAATTTGCAAAAGACTGCGAAACCAGCGAACAGATAGAATTTTATTTCAAACTGCCTTCAAAGTTTAAAATCCCAACTCCAATTGGCAACTATAACCCCGATTGGGCAGTTGTTTTTAAAAATGAAAGTAAAATCTATTTTGTTGTAGAAACAAAAGATACAGGAGATGATAAAATAGATATCTCTAAGCTATATCCTGATGAGCAGATAAAAATTAAATGTGGTAAAAAGCATTTTGAGCTTTTTGAAGATGTTAAATATGTAGTTGTAAAAGAAGTAAGTGATCTAAAATAAAAAACTGCGATAGTTTAGAATGTATGTACCGTTTATTACAAACTAATCTCGTTTAATCCAATATTCAAAATTTTGCTTGTTTGCTGAAATAGGCTTTTTATGTGATCATCCATTGTAAAGTATATTATTTGCCAGTTATTATTGACTAGCTCAAAAAGTGTGTTAACTAAAGCAGGCCTTTTTTTGTAGTCAGAGTACTGGAAAGCATCATCAAATATCAAAAAAGCACTTTGCCCTTTTAGGAGACTTTTCGCAAAACCAATTCTTAAGGCTATCATTATTTGTTCTTTTGCACCTGTGCTTAAATCTTCTAGTTTAAAGTTATTATATTCGTCTGATACGATTATATCCGGTCCATCAAAGCTTAAAGTATCGTACCTTCCTGTTATTTTTTTAATGAGGCCTTTGATTTCTGAAGAATTTATTTTCTCAATAAGTTTTTCATCTTCTTGCTGTTGCAACTCTTGTATAGTGTTGTGAACTAATATGCCTGAGATAATTTTCGCCGTTGCATCTTCAAGGCTTTTTATAGTTTCATTTTTTTTCGTATAAACGCTTTCTATCATTTCATTCCAGCTAGCTGTAGGATCAATGCCTGTAAGTTGGATTATTTTGCTTTTAATCTTAGACATTTCTTCATTTTTGTAGTTAATAACTTCTTCTATGCGGGCTAGTTCTTGTTCAATATCATTTAATTCTTTTTGAGAGAATATTTTTTGGGAATCTTCTTTTTCAAATTCTTCCTCGCTTAAGCCTAATCCTTTGAGTTGACCTTCTATATCTTTAATTTCGTTTTCTAAAGACTGCTTGTTTTTTTCTAATTCCTCTAGTCTAGATTTCCAGTTTGTTTCTTCTAAATCAAAACCCAACATTTCTTGAAACAAACTTTCTATTTTATTTTTGTTGTCTTCCAATGTCGTTTTTAGGTTTAGCAAAACGGTATTTTTTTCTTCTACCTGTTTTTTTAAGTCCTTTAATACCGCAATGTCTTGGCTAATAATCTCAAGTTTTTGTCTATCAAATTTAACGCCAGGATCTTTAGGCTCATAATCTATCTCTTGAATTTCCAATTTTTCTAGTCTTGTTTTCAATTCTTGATATTCGCTGGACAATGCCGATCTTTGAGCTTTGAGTTTTTTATATGCATCAATCCATTGAGTTTGCACTATTGCATCAACACCCATGCGATAAAAGGATTCCTCAATTAATTTTTTCAAGTTATTGATATCTGATGTTAGCTTACTTATTTCGTCTTTATAGTAGCTTGCTTTGTTAAAGCTTTGTTCTTGCTTGTTTAGCTTTTCTTCAATCTGAGCCAAATTTCCCAGTGTGGAGCCAAATCTTTTTGAGAATTCCTCTTGCAGACTCTTTAGTTCTTTGCCTTTTTTGTAGTCTTTCAATAAGTTTTTTATCTTTGTAGAATAAAATAAAATGGATGCTGCCGATAGCAGTATAACAACAACCCCTGTAGTTTTAAACCCAGCTAAAAATAAAACAATGCTTATAATCAATATCAAAACTACAACATAAGGTATAAAGGAAAACAGCTTATTTTCAAAATTTAAGGGTGCAGCAAGAAATTTTTCATATAAAGTTTTAGCAGATTTGAGCCATTCATAGTCTTTGGATTCTTGCTCAAGACGATTAAGGGCGTTTTCTTTTGCTTGTCTTTCTGAATATTTTTCATTGTAGAGCGCCATATTTTGTTCTATTTTGGAAAGCTCTTCTTCGGGTATTTTGTCAAGCTCTTCGGTGATTTTACTTATTCCTTTTGATATACTGCAAGCTTCATATGCTTTTGCTTTTAATAGTTTATCTTTTTCTTCTTCTAACTCTGGTAATTGTTGGGTTTTGATTTTTATGGATTCTATTTCAGTGTGTAGTTTTTTGTAGTTTTCAGCATATTTAAAGTAGTCATTAACTAAGATCTTTATCTCTTCAAGCTTATCATTGGGTATTTTATCTCTTTCTGCTTTAAGCTCTTCCAATTTTTTGTGTAAACAATAAGCTTTATATCGCTTGGCTTTTAAAAGAAGTTCTTTTTCTTCAATTAGTTTTTCTTTTTTGATTTGTAGATTTTTAATCTCACTTTGTTCATAAGCGTCAATTATTTGTTGAATTAGCGATTCATAGTCTTTAAGCTTATCCTTTAATTCAAAATAAGAAGAGCCATCGCCTTGTTTTGGAATGTTTATTTCGCCATTGACTATATTTGCTTTTTTTATAGTAGCTGAAATATTATTGTCTATTTCATTAAGGACCCTTCTTGAAGAAAAGATATCACTGATGGTAGTTTTATTTATTCCATAACCATTGTTTTTGTCAATCTGGTCAATCTCGGTTTCGCCTTCTTTTACAATAAGCAATTTGGAAATATGAGGCCCCATGCCATTTTGTTGGTTTTCTATAAAGTCTTCTAGTTTTTTTGTTTTCTTAGATGGTGAAAATTCTTTCAAGGAGTCTGTCAACCCAGAGACTACAATTTTGCCTTGACCTGTTTCTCTGAAATTTTTCCACCTATCTTTGTTTTTAAATAGTGATTGAATGATAAATTCAACTATGTAGGATTTGCCTTTTTCATTTTCACCGTAGATTAGATTGATGTCTGATAGGTCTAAACTCACATTACTCAGCGGCCCGCATTTTTGAATTGCTATTTTTTCAATTCTTACTGGCATTTTATTGTCCAAAAATTAATTGCATAGATTGCTCTATTATTTTTTCTTTTGAAACAGAAAGTTTGCTCAAATCCAGCCCTTCAATTTTTTCTTTCACTTTTTGAAGAATATAAATCCTATCTTCTTCAGATTCATTTAATACCTTTATGTCTGATAAATCTAGACCATCTTCATACAGTTTGATCTCATAGGGTGAGATAATTGCTGATATAATTTTTTCTGTTTCTTTTAAATCTGTTACATATCCTTTTAAAGACAAACGCAATGTTGCTTTTTTTAACTCGTCGGCGCTTAAATTCCATTTTTCAATCATCTCTTTTATGTTTCTCTGCAAAAATTGATTAGATTGCTCAAATGGAAAAACCATAAGCCACTCATCAAAATAAATCTTATCTGTAGATATAAACCCTTCTTCAACATCATCCGATTTTGTATCGTAAATGATAAACCTTCTTTTGCCCGTTTCAGTGATATTTAGCCCACAAGCAGATCCCGGGTAAATAATTCTTCCAAAATCAGAGGGTTTGTGTATATGGCCTAAAAATACTCTTAAAGGATTGTGTTTTATTATGAATCGGCTTGTTATGGGCATATACAAACCTAATTCGTACGGGTTTTGTTCTATTGCGTTTGTTATGTAGTTTCCATGTCCAATAAGAATCCATCTTTTAGGCAATTTTTCTGTGTATTCCAAAACAGCTTCATCTATTGATGATTTTGTTGAATCATAAGGGACAAAAACAGCTTTTACATCGCCAAAGTCTTCAATGCGCACCTCGTTAATTACTTCAATATTTGAAGATGTGAAAAACCTATTTTCAATTTGATAATCATGGTTTCCTGGAATAACTTTAATCTTAATTGATGAGTGTTGTTTGCAGAGTGCGTCAAAATCATTGTAATTTGAAAAATCCTTATCAAACAAATCGCCAGCAATAATCAAATGTGTTAATCCTTTTTCTTCTATTTGTTTAAAAATGTTTCTTAAAGCATTGTACCTTTCTGGCGTTTCTACTTCTGTTTTTAGATGAATATCAGCGGTAATAGCAATTTTCATTAAACTACCAACCCTATCGTTTTTAGTAAATTACTTTTCTAATTGTATTGTAATCAATTTTATTTGTAATTTCAACTATTTTTATGCTGAAAAGTTAGTTTAACGCTCTATTTATCACATCTAACAAGACTTACAATCAACTGCGAGTTAGGATTGCAAGTTTAATAATAAAAATAATCTTGACAAATGGGTGGCGGTATGGTGCGCAAACCATTGTTTAATAACATTTGGCAGAAATAGAATTTGGCTCTTTCCACTTTCTTATGGGTAACTCCCACAATACTAAACTCCTCTCAAATTCTTATTAACCAGACTGAAATCAAGTTTCCCTGTTAGTAGATATACTATAATCCTGTAGTTTTTAAATGTTCTATATCCTCTTGCTTTTGCCTT
>JABEBW010004105.1_pt1 | contig 12838 bp, 11 predicted proteins | sample 7245961 | NCBI WGS metagenome assembly JABEBW01 (sample SAMN14506364, study PRJNA622280) | hot springs metagenome | biome: hot spring [ENVO:00000051]|acidic hot spring [ENVO:00002120]; feature: spring [ENVO:00000027]|sediment [ENVO:00002007]; material: sediment environment [ENVO:01001048]...
CTCGCCATAGGGTTAATACCTGAATATAGATTAAAAAATTGATTCCTGGCATTTTAATTTATTAAAAAATTTTAAATAAGGTGTGCATTTAAGTGGATAACATGGATGAAATGTCTTTCAAGGTCATAAACAAGGGTAAGGATTTCATAGAACTTGAAGTAACAAATTATGATAATACAATTCTAAGGCCACTGGTTGATGAACTTTCAAAGGATCCGATGGTTGTGGAGACAAGGTACCACATAGAACATCCAGTCATTGACAACCCGACGCTTTACATAAAGGTTAAAGAGGGAAAACCGCAGGCAGCAATAAGAAGGGCTCTTAAAAAGATTGATAAATATTTTGAGGAAATGGAAAAGCTACTTAACGAAAATTTATCATGATTTTTTGACAACCTCAACGGTTGGTTTATTTACAAATTCTATTTTTCTCAATTCCTTCGGTACAAGAACATGGACATGTATATCCATAAATGGCATTTCCTGATACATTTTTACCTTTTCGTCCTTTTCCAGGAAGAGCAGAGATAACATAACTCTTATTGAATCTTCCTTTGTTCCATCTTCAATCTGCTTTTTAACAAAATCTTCATCCATTTCACAAATTCTGTTCCATATTTCCCTTATGTCTTCCTCTATACTCTCCTTATGAACCCTTTCATTTATCGCCAACCTGTACTTTTCCTCAATTTCTTTCCTTTTTTCCATCTCCTTTTTCCTTTCCATGGATTCGTTCAGTGCATCTTTAACCGCCGTAAGGAGCTCTGGCAGTGTTATGGGTCTTTTTTCACCACGTCTGATTGGCTGAAGAATTGGTTCGTTACTCATTATGCTTTCAGTTACATCAAAATTCTCTTGGAATCCAGGTTCTATTTCGTAAGGATCCCAGAGATCGTAAAAATCCTCATCCCTGCCTGAAAATTTCTTCAGAACATTCTCACTCTTCATAAAAAGAACGTTCCATGCCATAAATATCAATCTACCGGCTGAAATGAAATCCATTATCTTCTCTTCCCTAACCTTTTCAAGGTAGAGTTTTGTGAATTTAACAAGATCAATATCCATGGGATCAAGATTTTCATCTATAACAAGCTGAAAAACAAGTGCAATCGCCTTGAGCTTTGGATCTTCAAACATCATTTCAATTTCTCCATTCTTCATTCTGTTTATATAGGAATTGACCATTTCTATTGTTAAATTTTCACTCTTCAATATCTCTCTGAACATTTCAGCTTCCAAGTGCATCAGCCTCCTTCTCAAACGTTTCTTCATAAACTTTCGAAATACCATCATTCGTTATTGTCACGCCAATCATATGATCAGCATACTTTAACACAGCCCTTCTCAAAGATACAACTATGAACTGAGCCTTATCTGAATTTACCTTTAATATCCTTGCAACGTTTTCTGCATTGTAACCATCAAGGAACATGTCCGATTCATCAAACAGATAGAATGGTGATGGATCGAACTGTTGAATCGCAAGTATGAATGTTAATGCTGTTAGACTCTTTTCTCCACCGCTCAATGCCTCGAGTCTTATCATCTTTTTACCTTTGGGCCTTGCCTTTATTATCAGGCCACCGGAAAATGGATCCTCTTCATTCTCAAGATACATCACAGCCTCTCCACCATTGGTTATTTCGGAATAAATTTTGGAAAAGTTCTCTCTTATGGATCTGTAAACTAGCAACAAACCTTCTTTTTTCTTAATGTTAAGTTCATTCTCAAGGTTGAGGAGCTCCTGTCTTTCCTTTGATAGTTCAGAATAGTTCTTTTTCAAATCTTCAAGTCTGGATTTTTCATTGTTGTAATCTTCAATGCTTTTCATGTTCACCGGTTCAAGTGATCTCATGGTTGTTTCGCAGTATTCAATTGTCCTCTTCAGTTCTGAATATCCAGGAACCGGTTCTTTTATTTCAATTCCAAACGATCTGTATTCCCTCTCAGCATCCTCATACTCCTGTGTATTGTTATGTATTCTTGTCTTCAGTGTAATTATAAAATCGTTCTTTCTCTTTATTTCCTCTTCATTCTTCTGTATCCTCATTTCTATATCTGAAATTTTCTTTTGAGTATTTTCTCTCTCTTCCCATTTCTTCTTTATGGATTCCTCAATTGATGCATTTATTTCCTGAAATTTTCTCAAATTTACGGTTAATTCCTCTATCTTTTTGCTTATTTCCTGAGCTTCTTCTTTTTTCATCTGCATCTCGCTTGAAAGTCTTTCCTTTGTTTTGACCAAAGAATCAAGGCTTTTCCCGAGATCAGATAAATCGTGCTCGATATCCCTGAGAAGGAGAGTCAGAGCATTGAAATCGCTTTCAAGGTTCTGTATATCGTTCTTCAGGGATCTTATTCTTTCCTGATCCTTCTCTGATGCAAACTCCGATATTCTTATTCTTATATCGTTCATATCCTTTTCAACAAATGTCACTTTTTCCTGTAACTTTGAAATGCTTTCCTTTAAGGATTCGATCTCCTTTTCAAGCTTCATCCTTTCATCGTTTTTATTTTTCAGTGTTTCATTAAGTTTCTTGAATCTTTCTGCATTCTCATTCCTTATCTTTATCCATGTTTCAGGATTTTCAGGTTTCTGGGATGATATTTCCTGCAGCTGTTTAGTTATCTCATCAAGTCTTTTTATAACAACCCTGTATTCATCTTCAAGTTCCTGCTTCTTCTCTGTTAATTCCCTCAACTCCCTACCAAGGTTTTCAATATCAGAAATCACAACCTGTTTCTCACTTCTAACAACATGTCCGCCTGTGATCGCACCACTTGCCTCTATGAGCTGCCCGTCCCTTGTTACTAATCTCACACCACCCATTAGCTTTCTTGCGGTGTTTAGATCTTCAACCAATACTGTATCACTGAAAACAAACCAAAGTGCATTCTCTATTTTCTTATCAAATTTAAGAAGTTCAATCGCAAGACCCAGCGATTTTGGATCCTGTATGGCCAGTAAAGCCTTTCCCCTGGGTCTGCCTCCAACCATCTTGTTCAATGGTAAAAATGTGGCAGTTCCCTTTTTTGTGTTTTTCAGATATTCTACACATTGTGCGGCAACATCATCGTTCTCAACAATAATAGAATCCAACCTGTTACCGCCGGCAATTTCAATTGCAAGTTCGAGTCCTTTTGGAACTTCGATAAGTTCCCTTACTGTCCCATAAATACCCCTTATGGATCCCTTATCCCTCTGTTCCATGATTGAGTAAATTGCTTCATAGTTTTTGGATGCTTCGAGCCTTCCCTTGTTCTTTTCATAGTTCCTTGAAACAACAGAAATCCTTTCATTTATTGCGTTCAACTCTTCCCTTATGCTTGTTTCCCTGTTTTTAAGAGAATAATAAAGATCGTTTAGATCCTTCATTCTCTTTTTTATTTCACCATCCTTTTCCCTTGAATTTTCAATCCTCCAGTCAGCATCCTTTATGTTCAATTCAACATTTTTTATTTCCTCCTCAAGGTTTGCAATGTTCTCCTTCAGGTTCCTCAGCGATTCATCTTTTGCTGAAAACCTTGAGTTAAGATCTGAAAGTTCATCCTTCAGTGAATTGTATTCAATCTGCTTTTCATTCAGATACTTTTGAAGATCCTTTACCTCGGTTGATGATCTTGATATTTTATCCTCAAGTTTCTTTAATTCCTCTTTTTTTGAATTGAGATTGTTCAACACTTCATCTTTTTTTTCTTTTGTCTTTTTGTAATTTTCCTCCTTCTCCTTGATCACAGCCTTTAAATTCTTCTCTTCACCATTTAGATTTTTCAATTCTATCTCAATTTCCTTCAACCTGGATTCAAGATCTTCAAGCTTGACCTTATTTTTTCCAAGTGAAATGTTGAGATCATCAATCTGGGCCTTTATCTTTAACTGTTCCTCACCGCCTGATCTTGAAATTTCCTGGTTTATTCTCTCAAGTCTTTTCTTTTCTTCCTCAAAAGCATTCCTTTCATTTTGTATTTCCTTCTCTATTTCCATGATTTCGTTTGTTATCTTAACGGTCTCAGCCTGATCCCCGTCTATTTCACTTTTTATTTGTTTCATTCTTCTGAACTCCATCTGTGCCTTTGCCATGAGAAGTTCATTTTTGAGTTCAAGATACCTCATAGCCGTGTTCTTTTCACTTTCCAGGGAATTCAACCTTGAACTTATCTCATCCATTATTATTCTTATTTTCTCCATGTTCTCTTCTGTTTCCTTACGCTTCATCTGTGCATGATTGATTTCTTCATCATATTTTGTAATGCCCGATATTTCCTCAAGTATCCTTCTCCTTTCAAGGGGTGACATTTCAACTATCCTTGTTATATCACCCTGCTGAACAATGTTGTAACCATCCGCAAAGATCTTTGCCTTTGATAGAAGATTTGTGAAATCCTGAAGCTTTGACCTTTCACCATTTATGTAGAAATAACTGTTGTAATCCTCATCACCATCTCCCCTTTTCACCATCCTTGTAAACGTTACTTCATCAGAATTTAAAGGTATTTCCCTATCACTGTTATCAAAAACCAATGAAACTTTGCAATAATCTGCAGGGTTTTTATCCTTACCACCGTTGAATATTAAATCTGTTAATTTCTGGGCCCTCAGAACCTTGGAGCTCTTTGGACCAAGAACAAAAAGTATTGCATCGGAAATATTACTCTTGCCTGAACCGTTTGGACCGCTTACCCCTGTAAACCCCTTTCTAAACTCAATAACAGTCTTTCTCCCGAAGCTTTTAAAATTTTCCATCTCCAATCTCTTCAGAAACATGGACAATCACCATTGTCATATTACTGTCAGCCAACATGTGTATATAGATATGCCAATATTTAAATTTATCGCTATATTTACCATCACTTCTTTATCCTTTAATCCTAATAATGTCTGACAACGTTCTGTCTATTTTTATTTCAAAATTTTTAAATAATAATTCATTTTATTCTAACTATGGAACATGTCAAAACACAGCAAAAAATGCTGAAATTAGTGCTTCTCATCGCCGTTCCTTGGATCTTCCTTGTTCTTTTAGCACCCCTGTACAATGTAAAAAATCCATATTTAGGTGGTTGGCCATTCCTTTACTGGTATCTTTTCATTTGGATCTTTATTCAGCCAGTATTGACCTTTGTTGTTTATAAATTCATTGACAGGGAGTGATTAAAATGAATTTTTCTAACTGGGATTACGCAATATTCTTTACGCTGCTCATTCTTGTCATAGTTGTATCATTCCTGGGTGCAAGATGGAGAAAGGCGGATTTTTCAAAAATAAGTGAATGGAGCATAGGTGGAAGAAAGTTCGGTACAGTGATTGTCTGGTTCCTTATGGGTGGAGATATATACACAGCATATTCATTGATTTCCATACCCGGCGGTGCGTTCGGACAGCATGGTTTCATACTTTATGCAACTGTTTACGGTGCCATATCATACCCATTCCTTTACTATATTGCCCCAAGACTTTACCTTATAGCAAAGAAAAAAGGAATGATTACCGGAGGAGATTATGTTAAGGAAAGGTTTAGGAGTCCAACACTTGCATTGCTTGTATCATTGACTGGAATACTAGCCATGCTACCTTACATTGCTCTTCAAATTGTTGGTATAAAATATGTTTTGCAGGCAATGAATTTACCCATAACTGAAAGCTATCTCATAGCCTTTCTTGTGGTTGCGGCCTTCACAATGGTTGCTGGTCTGAGAGGACCGGCTCTGGGTGCAGTAATAAAGGATGTCCTGCTGTGGGGTGTTATAATAACAATTACTGTTGTTCTTGCCATCCAGTTTAACGGTTTCAGTTCTGTCTTTTCAACCATGGATTCAAAGGGAATGAGTTACCTAATCCCTAACAATTTAATGCTCGGTTATATGACCCTAGCATTTTCAAATGGTATAGCCTGGTTACTTTTCCCTAACCTTCTTACGGGGATTTTTGGATCCAGGGATGCAAAAACTATCAAGAAAAACTCTGTCTTTTTACCAGTTTACCAGGTATGGATAATGATACTGGCCATCTTCGGCCTTTTGGCTTTAGCCTACAGCCTTGTTCCAAACAATGTTTCAAGCCTGGCATTTCCATCCGTTCTTACAACTTATTTCCCACCAACTTTCGTTGTGATTACGTTTGCAGCAATAATAATAGGTGCTATGATACCGGCCGCGATTCAATCACTTTCCGCTGCCAATTTAATAACCAGGAACATCTACCTTGAATACTTTAACAAAAGTGCACCAGAGAAGAGACAGGTACTTGTAGGGAGAATATCTGTCTTTGTAATGATAATCCTTAGCTTAATATGGGTTCTTATACCCGCAGCAAATGGTCTCATTTTCTATATGCTCACCATGAGCTACGCATTTCTTTTGCAAACTCTACCCGCTATAATTCTGTCCATGTATATGCCAAAGCTTGATAAGTACAGTGTTGGAGCTGGATGGGTAGCAGGTATGGCATTTGTTATCTACGGCCTGTTCACTGTTAACTTTGCAACATCACTTCTACCATATCTAGGAAACACCTACGTCGGCTTTGATGGTCTTTTGATCAACCTTGTAGTTCTAGTGATCGTTTATGGAATCGTTAGATTGATGAAAATTGAAGTAAAATCCGGGATCAAGCCCCAGGAGTTTGTAGATTCCGATAAGGAGACATTTGGTGTTAAGGAGTGGAGGAAAGATGATTTTAGATCTGGCAAGGAGTAAGGAAAAGGATATTGTGGATCTAAGAAGAATTCTTCACAAGAACCCTGAGATTGCACATAAGGAATTTGAAACACACAAAATTTTGATGGAAAGACTTGAAAAGATCGGTGCAGAAACAAGAGAACTTGCAGGAACAGGTATTGAGGCAATAATCAGAGGAAAAGGAAAGGGAAAAACAGTTGCATTAAGGGCAGATATGGACGCTCTACCAATAAATGAAGAAAATGATGTAGAATACAGGTCAAAAAATCCAGGCTATATGCATGCCTGTGGCCACGATACACATATGAGCATGGTTTACGGTGCTGCCCTTGTTTTCAATGAAATTAAAGATAAACTTAACGGTAACATAAAACTCATATTCCAGCCCGCTGAGGAAGAAGGCACACTGGGCGGAGCAAAGCCCATGATAGAAGAGGGTGTCTTGAACAATGTTGATTACATCCTTGGCATGCACGTATGGCCTGAACTTCCTGAGGGAACAGTTGGTTATAGAGCCGGTCCATTTTTCGCAGCTGCGGACAACATCATTGTTGAAATAATTGGAAAGGGTGGACATGGTGCAAAACCGGATATGACCGTTGATCCCATAATGGTTTCAGCAAGGGTAATAGATGCTCTGCAGACACTTGCAAGCAGGGAAATAGATCCATTAGAACCAAAGGTAATCACAATAGGATCCATTCATGGAGGAACTGCACATAATATTATTCCGGATAAAGTTGAACTGAAAGGAACAGTAAGAACAATGAATCCAAAAACAAGGGAAAATATGGAGAAAAACATAGAGAGGATCATTTCAGGCATTACTTCAGCACACAGGGCAAGTTACAAATTCACATACATATACGGTTATCCTGTACTTGTAAACGATAAATCTGTTACAGAAAGAGTGAGATCAGCCCTGGAGGAATTGATAGGCAAGGAGAATGTTGTTGAGGCAAAACCAACAATGGGCGGAGAGGATTTTGCTTATTACCTTCAAAAAGTACCAGGAACATTCCTGGTCCTTGGCGTGTACAATGAAAAACTTGGATTCATACATAACGTTCATACATCAAGATTCAACGTAAATGAGAAGATCCTTCCATTTGGATCCGCAGTGTTGGTTCAGGGTGCCCTTGAACTCTTGAAGAATTAAAAGCCCAGCCCAGTACTGTCACGCCTTGGATCTGATCCACCTATCAAAACCTTTCCTTTTTTTATAATAATGTTTGCATCACCCATAAGATCGTTTAACATTCCAACAATCTTTATTCTATACCCCATGGATCTCAGTTTCTCTATTGTTTCCTGAGCAAAGTTACTCTCAAGCTTGAGAGTATCATCATTCTCTAGCAAAACCCTACCATGAACAAACCTCGGATATTCAACACTTTCCTGGGGATTCATATTTCTGTCAACAATGTTGTGAATTATCTGTATATGTGTCTGGGGCTGTCCCTCACCTCCAGCAGCACTGAAAAACGTGGAAAGATCATCACCGAAAAGCATGCCTGCGGTTAATGTGTGAAGTGTTCTTTTTCTTGGTTCCAGAAAATTCACATGATCTTTTTCCAGAGAGAAATATGCGCCCCTGTTCTGGAATATAATACCAGTGTTACTATCGGCATATCCTGAGCCGAAAGAGTAGAAAAGGCTCTGTATGCAGGACAGTGCATTCCCTTCTTTATCAATTACTGAAAAACTCACCGTATCACCATCAATGTTGCCCTTTTTATTTTTTACTTCAAAATCTTTATTTAAATAATCCTCAATATTTTCCCTCATGAATTGAGGATCTGTTACCTTCTCACGCACATAAAAACCTTTAATTTTTCCCTGAACCATTGTGTGTATCCTTTCCCATTCATCCATGTTTTTCATATCGTATTCTTCCATGTACTTTAGAGCAATTAATGCCGCTATACCCTGCGTGTTTGGTGGTGTTTCATAAACATCATAACCCCTGTAACTTGACTTTATGGGTTTATCCCAGAAGGCTGAAAAACTTTTCAAATCCTCTATTGTTATGAAAGAATCTATTTCCTCAAGGTATGATGAAATTTCATCCGCCGTTGTTCCGTTGTAAAGATCAAGAGGATTGTCCATTATTCTTTTTAAAACCTTTGCAAGCTCTGCATTCTTTGCCATTTCACCGAACGATTTTTCAGAAAAATTTTTTCTCAGAAATGGATTTTTTAAAAGTTTATCCTTTGAATTTTTTATCTGCATTGAAAGATGATATGAAACGGGAAAACCGTTTTCAGCATAATCTATGGCCTGAGCAAGTAGATCACTGTACTCCATGCTTGCATGTTTCGATAGCAAATACCATCCATAGGTAATACCTGGAACTGTTATTGAGTATGGACTTTCAATGGGAAGTATCTTTTTTCCATTTTCTTCAGGAAGATTTTCATATTTTGCCCTTGATCCAGAATATCCACTTGCATTAAGAAAATAGACCTTACCTGAAGAGTTTTCATAGTATAGTGCAAAGAGATCACCACCTATACCATTCTGTGATGGAAGAACAACAGAAAGAACTGAACTTATGGCAATTGCTGCATCAACAGCATTTCCATTTTTCTTCAATATGCTTAGACCTGCAGCTGTTGCTAGTGGATGACCGGAGACCACTAATCCGTTCTTGCCGATTGATGTAGTCCTGAACATCAAAAAACAATAGATAATTTCATATTTAATATTAATGTTTATAAGGACTTTTAACAAAGAAATTAAATACCAATTCGAATATTATTGAAATATGATAAATGAAAATGAGGTATGGAATGTTCTAAAAACTGTCATAGATCCTGAAATCGGCCTTGATGTTGTAAATCTTGGTTTGATTTATGAACTAAAGATTAGCGATGATAGCATTTATGTAAAAATGACCATGACTACACCCGGATGCCCCTTAACATCATGGATACTTGCTGATGCAGAAAATAAGCTAAGATCCATACCGGGTGTAAAGGATGTTAGGATAGATCTTGTATGGGACCCTCCATGGAGCGTGGACAGGATAAGTGAGGAGGCAAGAAGACTTTTAGGTCTGTGAATTTTCACAGATTTTATTTTTTGTTATAATTAGAGGGGAAACTACCCCACCCTGACGTATGGGGCTTCCTGCTTCATTGAAAGATCATGCCCGGTATCACATCCCTGTATGATATGTAATGGAGTAGAGGATCTCTCTTCACAGGCACATCAGATTCAAATTTTTCAATATATTCAGAGAAGCATTGGATATATTCCCTACAAATCGGAGTTAAGGTTTAAACAATCATTAGATTGTAAAACAAATGCTTAAGTTAAATTTGCAAAGAATCTTTGTACAACTCCTCCCTTCACTACCTTCAGGATTGTTGAAGGGATAGCTTAAAAAAGATTTAAATATAAATTATTATTACATTTTCGTATGATCCTAAAAGATTTAGGTTTAACCGAGAGAGAACTTGATTCCATACAGGCCATATCAGATCTTACAAAAAATGGATGGCCGGCAAGATTAACAGATTTATCAAACCAGATAAATGTAAAACCTTCAACAGCAGAGGAATTTATATCTTCCCTGGAGAAAAAAGGTTTTGTTTTGAAAAAGGGCGGTGTGTTAAGACTAACTGAAAAAGGATCGCAGGTTATTGAAACAATAGAAAGAAACCACAGAATTGTAGAAACATTCCTTTACAGAATGGGTATGGACATTGAAAATGCCCATAAAAATGCAAAAAATATGGAGTATTTTTTAACGGATGAATTTGTAGATAATTTATGTTCGCTTATGGGCCATCCAAAGGAATGTCCACATGGGAAGAAAATACCATCAAAAGAGGAATGCTGCTCAAGACCCCAAAGAATGGAAATTGTCCCCATCAGATGAAAACATGGATGTTTTTAGTTTTCTTTTTAATCCTCCGCATGATCTTTTGCTCTGGGAGATACTTGTTATTTCCTTCATACTGGGAATTTTGCACGGAATTACACCCGATGAACACACCTGGCCTATAACTTTCAGCTATGCAATTGGTGAATCAAGTACAAGGGGAGGATTTCTTGCAGGGTTTTTATTCTCTCTAGGTTTCACAGTTCAGAGAATGTTTCTTACATTTCTTGGATACATAGGTCTTGCATATTTTTATCTTCACTACAACCTTGATGGACCTGTTTATGCTGTTGTAGGATTCGTAATGGCCATTGCAGGTTCATATATTCTGAAGGGAAAATATTTCCATATCCCTCTGGATAAACTTTTGGGCGCAAAGGGCCATCATACAGAATCAGCAGAAAGAAAATCGCCGGGTGAAGCACACAGGCATGAAATACCGCTGAAAATGACAATCGTTCATGGTCTTATAGCTGGATTTGGTTTCGGTGCTTATGCGACCATAATAACATTCGTACTTGCTCCGCAGGTTCCAAGCGTCTGGTATTCACCTTTACCTGGCTTAATGTTCGGCCTTGGAACCATGGTAATGCAGATGGTTATTGGTGCGCTTTTTGGAACAATGTTAAGGTTGAAAAAAATGAGCGAAAATGATATTAAATATATTGGCAAATCAACTGCGGGTAGAACACTTTACTATGGTGGCCTGGCATTTTTCTTCATTGGTATATTTTTGATTTTCATACCAACAATCGATGATTTTGCATTATCCACAGGTATAAGTATTCCAAATTTAAGTGCTCTTGATGTGGGATTTTTCCTTGTTGTTATAGTTGTTGGTGTGATAGGTGCCTGGAGCCTTTACACAAGTTTGAAAGAAATAAAAACAATTAAATCCGAAAAAGAATTAAAGACCTGAATAAGGGCCGGTAGATCAGCTGGTAGATCGTTTGCTTCGCAAGCAAAAGGCCCCGGGTTCAAATCCCGGCCGGTCCATTTCATGTTTTTTTGTATTCTTCCACCTTTTTGTTCAGGTACTGGAAATATTCATACATGTTGTTAACGTATTTTCCCAGCTCCTCCATGTGTTTATCCGAATTGTACTTGGTAGATATTTCAATGAGAGGTTTGAGATAGTTTTCCATTATTACCCTTCTCCTTATCTCAAAAAGTTCTACAAAATTCAGGTTTGCAGAATATCTCACTGTCCCATTCTCTTTGTATTTTTCAATAAGTCCATTCTCCAAAAGATTGTTCAGTGAAGCGTATACCCTTGCAACAGAATATGATGTGTTCTTGACAATTTCACTTACAGTTAGTCTTTTCCCCGCTACAACCAAAGCAGAATATATGGAACTTGAAGCTTCATCCAGGCCAAGGTATTTAAGGAATTTCTTTAACAACATTCTTACCTGTTCACAGTCTTCCATTAATATCACCTCTCTAATATATTGCTTCCTAAAATACTTTTCGCATATGGAATTAAACGTTTGAATATGAAACCATGATTTTTAACAATGTCCCGAAGAAGATAAGTTGGCCTAAGATAGAATGATAGATATGCTCTGGAAAGCCATTTCATTATCGAATCTGATGTAAAATTCTTTAACTTTATTACTGGGGAAAGTGTTGTGAATTTCCTCCATTCTTTGGTCAATAAAAGACCTTTTTCAACAACATAATCCCAAAGCCTTGTTCCCGGGTATGGTGTTGCAATTGTAAACTGTGCAACCGTTACTCCAACCTTCTTTGAAAATCTAATTGTATTTTTAACATCTCTTACTGTATCCTCAGGAAAGCCTATTATAAAGGATCCAAGGGTGTTCAATCCGGCTTTATTTGCCTTTCTCACAGATAATTTTGCAAGTTCAAGGGTTATTCCCTTACCTATGAAATCAAGTATCCTCTGCGTCCCGGATTCTATACCGAAATATACTGTATGTGCACCCGCATTTTTCATAGATCTGGCTATTTCATCGTTGAAAAGGTTAACCCTTGCTGACGCTGACCAGGAAATGTCAAGATCTTCTTCCTTCATTTTTTTTGTTAATTCCACCGCCCTCTTCATGTTCAAAGTGAACGTATCATCAAGAAACTCTATCTCCTTTTTGTTGTATTTGTACCTTAAGATTTTAAGTTCATCAATTACCCTATCCACAGAATGCCCTCTCCATTGCTTTCCAAATTGAAGTGATGAGGAACAGAATATGCAGTTGTATGGACAGCCCCTTGATGTCATAATTGTTCCAAATTCCTTGTTGTCAACCTG
>JABEBW010004106.1_pt1 | contig 12786 bp, 13 predicted proteins | sample 7245961 | NCBI WGS metagenome assembly JABEBW01 (sample SAMN14506364, study PRJNA622280) | hot springs metagenome | biome: hot spring [ENVO:00000051]|acidic hot spring [ENVO:00002120]; feature: spring [ENVO:00000027]|sediment [ENVO:00002007]; material: sediment environment [ENVO:01001048]...
TATTCCTTAGCCTGTCCAGCAGCAAATCTTTTTTCAAGATACTGTATTGCATCCTCAGTTGTCTTAACACCTTCTTCACTGTAATTGTTTTCTTTCTCACAGTCCTCAATGTTTGCAAGGACAATCGGTTCCATTCTTCTGTCACTTACAATACTTCGGAATATATCCTCATCCTTCTCAAGTCCCAGGGCTTTCAAAAGTATAACAAGTGGAATGGTTCCATTTATTATAGGAATGGAAACAGCAAGGATCCCATCAAGTTTCTTTTCAATCGAAATAAGTGCCCTGTATCCAGAATTTTCAGAAAAAACCTTTGCAGTTTCAACCTTTGTATCATACTTTTCCTCATATTCAACAAGGACCCTGTTGGGTGCAAGATCTTCAAGTGTAATAAGAACCCTTTCGGTTCCAGATATAATAAAATAACCACCGGGATCATTTGGATCTTCACCAACAAAACTGAGTTTCTTTTCGTATGGATCATTCTTACTCGGTACCCTCACATTTTTGCCCATATTTTCCTCAATGTATTCATCTATGTTATCAGGATGAAGAACACAGATCTTGCTTTTTAGCATTATTGGTATATCACCGATTTTAACTTCCTCAGGTTCATGCTCAACGCACCTTTCACCATTCTCATCACATTCAATAACTGTAAACCTGAGTCCCAATTCCGCAGAGTAGGTAAAATCCTTCAACCTTGCTTCCATGGGTGTGTTTATTTTGTTTGCCTCCGAACCACCCCTTCCTCTTGCAACAGAAACATATACTGTTGGCGGACTGAACTGTCCATCCCTTTTTACCCTTCCATATCTTATCTTAATTATTCTTCCACCGGTTTTGGATTTATCAAGTGTCATTTCTCCAGGTTCATCAGTATCAGTAACCCTGGTAGAATCAACAATCTGCTGCAATATGCTGTTTGGATTGTCCGGTGTTGGTATGAAGGCATTATAACTTGCAATGTGGTGGCCAACAATACTTTTTTGTTTGAAAAACGCATCAATAATCTCATTCATGTTATCCACATCCTTAATATTTCATAAATAAAAATTTTTTCATTCTTCAACAACAACTCTATATGCTACAACTTTTCCTGATGTGGGGCTTTTTCGTACAATTTTAATAACCCTTCCTGGCTTAATTGGACCGCTTATTTTTTCAAGCATTTTTATAACAGGATCACTCCTTTTTATTTTCGGTAATGAATCTTTTGAAACCTGCAATTTTTCAAGAACCTCTCTCTCCTCCTCCTCTGAGAGAAGATAATGCTCTGGCACAAGTTCATGCTCCAATACATTTAGTTTCTTCATACTACACACCTTCTTATCAGCGGGCCCGAGGGGATTCGAACCCCCGGCCACCTGGTTAAAAGCCAGATGCTCTACCTAGCTGAGCTACGGGCCCGTGCTCTTAACCTAAATTACACTTCAAATATAAAGGTTATGTTACATGAATGAACACACCTTCCCTATGTAAGGTATTTCCTGTTTCAGGATTTTCCTCATCGCTCAAATCCATAGTAAGTTTCCTGTGTAATTTTGACCTTTTCAGTTTAAATCAATCAGATCTTTTAGCTCACTTAACAAAAAAATATACAAGGAAGATGGATAAAAAGTTTTTCGATCCTATTCACCAGCATTCAAAAATCATTTTTCCACACAGGTACTTCTTACATAATTTTTTAACAATTCAGATGTGTGAAGCTAGAGTTAAATATTTTTTGCAAAAATAGAAGAAATAATAGAACGATACGATAAAGATTATGTGGTTACATAAACAATTGTTTATACATATATAAAAAATTGATAAAAAATTATTTAAAAATTCACAGGATATCTGAGCTACCTTTTTACAAAAAATTTATTATATTCATTTCAGATCACATTATGGAATGTTTTCAAAGAAAAATCTTAAAGATGAAATAGAAAAACTCTCACAGACGGTGATGAAATTGCAGAATGATGTAGAAGATCTTAAAAAAACACAGGATGAAATAAAGAAGATCCTTGAAGAACTTGAAAACAAAATCTCATTCCTTAATGTCTTATCCGCAAAAATAAATACCACATACTACCATATTACATACGACATTGATGATAAATTAAAAGAATTTTTTACAGAGATGGAGGATGCCCTTGAGGCCATGATAAGTGATCTGAATGCCAAGATTTTAGAAATAAAGGAAACTCCTCCAAAGAAAAAGAAGTCACAATAATTATTCAATGAAAAATTAAAAATAAAGAATTATCTTTACGAATTTTTGAGCGGAGGTTGCCGAGCCTGGCTAAAGGCGGCAGACTCAAGATCTGCTTCCATAGGGATCCGGGAGTTCAAATCTCCCCCTCCGCACTAAAATGTTGAAAAAATTTTGGATAATTATAATGGCCATACTCATAACGTTCCCGGAGGTCTTCGTGAGGCTTGTTTATAGTGTAACAATTATACCTATAACAAATGCGTTAAGCATAGATTATTTTTTTGGAAGCCTGATATTAACATCATTTTATGTAGGCTATACTGTTTCAAATCTCCCCATGGGGTTCCTCGTTGATAAATATGGTTTCAGGGTTGTATCATTTTCTTTAATTGCTATGGCTATCCTAATTTATGCATTTTCCTATATTGAAAATTTTTATGAAGCATTCCTGTTAATGTTCTTGATAGGAATATTTTCTGGTCCCACATACGTTGGGTCTGTAAAACTTATAGCAGAAAAAAGCGAAAAATACAGGAGCACGTCCATCGGGACATTGAACCTCGTTGCACCACTGACACTTTTTATTGTCAATATTTATTCACTGAAAATTAGCTTTGATGCCTGGAGAATAGTTTACATTTATCTTGCATTGATAACATTTCTGATTTCTATTCCAGTTTTATTCATTAAGAGTGAAAGGGTTGAACATGTAAAAGGTGCTGTAAACAAAATATCCATATTATCATCACTGGCAAGATTTTTTGGTTTTTGGGGACTCTGGGGCACATCCTCTTTCCTTTACCTTCTCATTTATTTAAAATTTAATAGTAATTTTTACGCCGGTGTTTCATTGTTAACATTTTCTGTTGGAAGCATAATTGCCTGTCCCGTTTCTGGTTTTATTTCAGATTATTTAAAAAACAGGGATAGGATTGTTATTTTTTCTTTGCTGATTTTCTTTTCAATTTTAATTATATTTCCAATTATTCCATTTGATTTTCTATTACCCGCATCATTTTTGCTTGGATTTATAGTTTATTTTTTCAGAACACCACTGGATACCTTTATAGCAGAAATTACGAAAGGAAGGGCTGCAACATCCATGGGTCTGGCCAATTTAATATCCCAGCCCAGCCAGATCATTGTTCCTGCTGTCATTGGGCTTATTGTTGAATTTTTAAAGAACACCTACTACCCATTTATTTTCCTTTCCATTGGACCGCTTTCTGCAGCTGTAATAGTGCTTTTTATGAAAAAATATTATCCAAACTATTAAGAATGTGATTTAAATTATGCTTTTTAAATATGCAGGAAGAAAATCTGTCCATTCGTTTCAGAAGGGATCTAAGATTCAGGGATATAGTGAACATAGGAATAGGTGCAATGACAGGTGCGACTATATATGTAATGGCAGGCACCGCAACGGAAATTGCTGGTCCAGCAATACTCATTGCTCTTGTTCTTAACTATATTATAACAATACTTACAGGAATGACCTATGCTGAACTTTCAACTGTTTTTCCCGAGGCCGGTGGTGGATATTTATTTGTTGAAGAATCCCTTCCTAAGCCTCTCGGTTTTATGGGTGGATGGATGTCATGGTTTTCCCATTCCATTGCTGATGCATTTTACACTGTTGTTTTTGCCACAAGTATTATCTGGTTATTAAGTGCCTATAATATTATTGTTCCAATAAATTCATTTATTTTTGAAAGGGCGATAGCCCTTTCTATACTGTTAATTTTCATACTTATCAATTACTGGGGAACATCTACCACAGGCAAGTCTCAATCGTTCATAAACCACTTACAGCTTATATTACTCAGTATATTTATAATAGCTGGTGTTTTTGCAATTGTAAAGGCACCAAATGTTTTGAGCAATTTTCAGCCATTCGAAATGGATCCCATGGGGATAATATTGGCCATGGGTGTCCTTTTTGTGGCCTTTGAGGGTTACGAAATAATAGCACAATCGGCTGAAGAAATAGAAAACCCTGAAAAAAATATTCCCAGGGCAATTTTTCTGTCTGTGGGTATTGTTACAATAATCTATATTCTAATATTTTTTGTAATGATAGGAGGCGCAGGATGGACATGGGTAGCAGATCAGGGAGAATTTGCAATGATAAATTTTGGAGGGGTGACCATACCATACATTGGAAAAGGAATTGTTTTAATTGCAATGCTTCTAGGATCTGGTGCTACCCTTAATGCAACCGTATATTCTGCAATAAGGGTATCATTTGCGATGGGCAGGAATGGATCACTGCCAAAATCATTTTCAAAAATGCATCCTAAACACAGAACACCTCACATAGCAACATTTGTTACGGGCGGAATAATAGCAGTGATGGTTCTTTTTCTTCCTCTGGATACTCTTGTTGCGGGTGCAAGTATAATGTTCCTCCTACTTTTTGCACTTGTAAATATCGCTGTAATTGTGGATAGATACAGAAATCCAACAAGAAAGAGAGGATACGTGATACCACTTTTTCCTATTATACCAATAATTGCCATCCTGTCAAAGGTTTTTATTGCTGTTGTTTTATGGTTATTTTCACCCGAGGCCTGGATCATTGCCATTGTATGGATCGATCTTGGCCTTCTGATTTATTATTTCTGGGCTGGTAAAAAAGAAATTGAAAGACCAGGACCACTTCTTACTCCCGCAGAGAAAATTGAAGAAAAGAAGGAGAATGTTATGCTCGTTCCTCTAGCAGATGAATTTCCAAATTCGGTAAAAATTGCTTCAATAATTGCGAACAACATGGATGCTGATGTCACTCTATTCTCTGCAATTGAAATTCCACTTACAATTTCACCATCTTCCATTACCTACAATGATGCCTCTGAAAAAATAAAGATGATGGAAAGGATGTCAAAACTTGCAAAGAAGTTTGGAAAAACTCCTGGGGTAAGCATAATTGCATCCCATGATCCTGTCAGTGCAATTCAGGATGAGGTAAGAAAAAAGAATGTCAACATACTTTTCATGACCTGGAGACAGAAAAACGTAAGAAGAATAATTTTTGGATCAACACTTGAAAAAATATATAGAAACGCTCCCTGCGATATTTTAATCTTCAGGGATAGTTTGCCCGAGGAAATTGATGAAATAACACTGATAGTTTCGAAGAAAAGAAGTGATGAGTTATCGTTAAAAATTGCAATTATACTTGCAAGATTTTTCAACGCAAAAATTAAACTTTATGAGTTCACATATAACGGTAAGAAATCGGTGCTTATGGAAAATTATGAAGAGTTGTTGAGGAATGAAAATGTCGAATTCACAACATTTGTAATGGTTTCGAGGAATTTTCTCTCAAACATTATTGAAATTTCAAAAAAATCAAAGTTGTTGATTACACCACCACCTTCAGAGTTTGTTGAAGGCAGAATTCCACCTTCTGCAGATCCAAGAATATTGGGAAGACTTAACGGTCCTGTTCTCATAGTAAGAAAAGTGAGTAATGAAAAGGAGACCATGGAAAGATTATCAATGCTCTTCCACAGATAATCTTTCTTTTAATCTTTTCATTAAATTTGTCTTTACGTTATCAATGGAGTTCAAATCTTCAATTTGAAATGTAATTCTGTATGTATCATATTCACCAGAAATTTCCTCCAGGGTTATTGTTGGCCTTGACCCGGACTGGAACAGTTCATCCATTTCTGAAGCAATTTCATTGAAAACATTTTCAACAAGGTTGATATTATATTTTGATGGTAGTTTAATTTTTATATGAACAGGTATTGAGAGTCCTGAACTTGAAATGATCTTTATTCTGCTTTCAAGTATATGCGAATTTGGAATCAGAACCGTTTTACCGTCAGGTTGCCTTATTTCTGTGTAAAGAAGTGTGATGTTAATCACTCTTCCTTCAACATTGTCATCAATAATTATGTAATCATCCTCGAGGAAGGGTTCGGTGGAAAGTATAACAATACCGGAAAACAGATTCTTAAGTGGTGTGAATATTACGAAAAGACTTGATACAATGAAAATTATCACGAATATTGTGAATATAAATATATCCGCATATGTAAAACCAAGCATGGAAAGAATTATCAGTAAAACACCAATGAAAACTAGTGTTGAAATAATGTACTTTGTAAAAGATGTAAGATATTTACCAAGTTTTTCTTTTTGAGCTTTTGATCTTAGTTTAATGTCCCTTATGAATGCTGCGGTTAAAAGATACCCAACAAAACCAAAAGAAATGAGAAGTATTATCCAGATCCATCCGCTTATGTTGCTGTAAAAGAACATATAAGTTTTATTTTGTATGTCCCCTAAAAGGTTAAAGCCTGAAAATATTATTACCAATATTATTATTAATGAAATAAGATAAATTGCATATTTAATTATAACTTCTGTATAATAACCAACCTTTTCACTTATCACCTTTTTTGGTTTAATTGAGAGTGATCCTCCCAGATACTGAAATACTCTTGAATTGATTCCCAAGATAAAGAGTGAAAAAAGCATTACCAATAGAATTGAAAAAAACATTGGAAGATATGGATATATGATTTCAACAGTATAATTCCTGAACATAGGAGAAACATGAGAATATAGAAAAATTACAACAACTGTAACGAGCATAAAAATTGTATAAAGGACAATAAGCTCAAGATAGTTTATTGCATCCGCACTCAAGAATTTTGATTCTTTTATTTTCAAGAATTCAAAAAACCTTCGAAGATACGAAACAACGTAAAGGACTACAACTATTATCGTTACAGTAATAATTGTTGGAACAATCAAGGCCTTTAGAGCTTCCAAAATGCTCATATTAAAACGATAAAAACTTTTGATATCTTTAATCTTTTGATTTTTTATATTAGGATACAAAATTTTATAATTATGTATAAAATATCTTTAACCATGATTCCGCAAACAAATGTTTATGTTCCGCCGGATGTTCAGACAGTGAAAACTCTAAATCTTATAGCTGGCATACTTGCAATAATTTCATTAATAATAGGATTTTTTCTAATTTTTTCACTTATTGGAATAATCCTGGTCATATTTGACATAATAATTATTTGGTATGTTTTCAGCAAAATACCAAATGAACTGAACAATCAACAATATGTTCAGGCAAAGAGTGACACAGTTCTTCCAATGATCCTGGGATTTATATTCGCATTCATCATTGCAGGGATTTTGCTTCTTATAGCATATCTAAAATATGATGACATTATAAGAAGCGTTCAGCAGTACTATCAGCAACAGCAGAATCAACAGCCTCAACCGCCAACACAATAAAAATTCTAAATCATTTTTAATTTTTTTAATCCTTCCACAAAACCATAACCAAATTTTTTTTCAGTTACAAGTTTTGCGTTCTGTTTTGTTATTTCCCAGGCATTTCCAACAGCTATACCGAAACCCACTCCTCTAAGCATGTCAACATCATTTTCACTATCACCGAATGCAACTATTTCATCAAGGTCTATGTTTAACAGTTCAGCTGCTTTTTTTAAACCAAAGAGTTTTGTCTGTTCTTTATGTGTTACATGAATACCATAGCCAGTGGCCTCAACCCTGTAACCCATTTTTTCCATAATGGCCTTTATTTTTTCTTTGTCCAGACTCTTTTCTAAAACTATTGATGTTTCTCTCCATCTATCAGTGAAGATCCTCTCAGCATCGGGCATGATTTCTTTCAGTTTTATGTATGCCTCCTCTATATCACTTTTATCAAAAAATTTGTAAATCCTATTATCGTAGAATAAAATACCACCATTTTCAGAAATTATTGGACCAGTTGTTCCAAGAAATATTTTGAAACCGAGTGTAACCGGTAAAACATTGCCGCTCACCAGTATTACCTTTATATTCTTCTTCTCCAGCTTTCTGACAGCTCCAATAACCGGTAATACAATCCTTCTGCTTGCATCAGTTATTGTCCCATCAATGTCTGTAGCCACTGCTTTGAACTGCATAAATCAGGTAAAATATTTTAAATATTAAAACATTGATGAGAATGGTGAAATATTTGACAAGGAAATTCATTAAAGAAAGGGCAAACACATGGATTCATGAGCTTATTCTCCTGGCAAAAGATGCTGAATTAAAAAAAGAAAAGGATCTGGAAAGAGAATATGTAAAACTAATGCTTGAGATTTCCAAGCATTACAAAGTAAAGATTCCAGAAAAAAGATACATATGCAAAAAATGCCAATCTGTACTAATACCCGGAGTAAATTCAACGATAAGAATAAGAAAAGGGAAAGTAATTGTAAAATGCCTGAACTGCGGAAATGTCAAAAGATACATTATAAAGAAAGATCACGGTTGATATATTTGAAGAATTCATGAAGTGGCATACCCTTTTCCCATTTCATAATAAAGTTTCCATTTTCAGTTAAATCCATTTTTGGCAATATTTCATAAAGAAGGGATAACTTTCCATGAATTAATAATCCCGGTAAAGTGAAGATCCTCCACGGATCATCGTTTGCCCTTTTCAGTCTGAACGCATACACTGGGAATACACCACTTTTCCTTGCAATTAGAATGTAATATTCAGCCTGTTTTTGAGCTCTGTTACTTGCCTCAGTAAACCTCAACACCTGATCCTTAGAACTTTTCACTTCTATTGGTATGGAAAAATCATCCCTTACGGCCATAATATCTATACCTAGGGATCCCGCTGCCCTTACAACAAAAAACGGTTTTTTTGCAATGCTTCTGTAATAGTATTTCACATCTTCACTGAAATTCTTTATAAATTTTTCAATAAAATCCATGTTCCCGGATAATATTTCCCTTATTTCCCTTTCATAAATGGATCCTGACATAGAATCACCGTATATCGTCAATATCAATTCCAATTATTAATGATAGCTCCCTGTGAAGCTTTTCAATTTTGAATGCTATATCTTCCATGCCTTTTTTCCTATGAAATTCCAGAACATCCTTAAGTTTTACCTTTTTTTCAGAAACTATTAAATTATCTGCATGTGCCACAATTTTTTCTTCAACTGTTAAAGGTTCAAGATCGGTTTCATCTAAACCCAGCCTTTCAGCTTCATCTTTACTTATTCCTGCACCCACATGTCTTTTTATTATGTTCACCACATCATCAGGATAACCAAGATCCCTTGCCAGCCTTGATCCTGTGAGACCATGGGAAACTGTATTATCATAAAGTCTTCCTATGTCATGAAGCAGAGAACCGCATAACACTAGAGGAACATCCGCCTTTGCAAGTTCAGCCATTTTTACGGCAAGATTTTTAACAGCAATTGAATGTTTTATGAGTTTTTCTGGCATTTTCAAGTTTTCCAGAACCTTCAGGCACTCATTTTCATTGAATATTTTAAGATTTTTTCCCCTTTCTGTTGGAACAACCCTGTATTCTCCTTGGAACTTTAAGTATAATTCTTTCCCTTCCAAAAATCTGTCGAGAAATATGGCCAAACTTGATACTTCACTGTGTGGTTGATTAGTAATTGCCACATTAAAATCTGAAAGCTTGTAAACATCTATCGGAACCTTTTGTGATCCAACAATCACAAGAACATCTTTATCCTTTGGTATTTTATCAATAACATCCTGCACAGGCAAACCGTACATTGTCAGATGAACTCTTACACCATTGAAATTTTTTATTACATTTTTCCAGTTTTCATCAAAAACAATACTGAAATCACCCCCAAACCTCTTAACGATATCGTTGACTGTTTTTTCAAGTTCCTCATCCCTCTTTGTGACTACCACTTTTCCTGCACCAAAAGCTCTTGCAAGAAGGCATATGTGGGTTGTAATTCTTTTATCCCTCTCCGGTCTATGCCCAAGTCTTAGTACCGTGATCATAGTCTCTCGTAGGGTGGTTTAATTTCCCTTGTCTTTTCTTCGGATCCTTTTTCCTTTTTAATCCCTCTTCTTATTTCCATGGTAAGCATAAGGAGAAATGTGGACAGGAAAGCAATTACTACAAGAAATATTTCAACAATTATAAAAAAGATATTCTCCTTAAAGAACAGTAGAAATATTGAAAAGGCTGTTATAACGAGTAGTATACCTGAAATAAAGCCGGAAATGGAGTATGGAACTCTAACAAAATTTGGTAGAAAAAATGATACTGCGGCAATTATTGAAATTATAACAGGGATCGTAAAATAAATAATGTTGAGATTGGACGAGAAAATAAGGTAAAGAGAAATTATTACTATACCAAAAAGGACTCCTGAAATAAGACCAACTATGGAACTGCCAAGCATTTTAATTCTTTCAAACATTTAGATATCAACCCTTTCAAGGTAGTGACCTTTGAGCTCAAACTTTGAACTTCTTTTTATTATACCCTTAAGGAAAGTTAAAGAAAGATTTAATGCTGTCTGTACATTTCCCACATATACAGATTTCTGATTTCCCATAACCTCAATTATCCTTTTTTCATACTTTTCAAGCTCCTCATCACTCATTGTTGATATGTATATAATATCAGGTAGCTCGACTATTGGTAACGTAAGATTAATCTGCACAGTATCATAGTATGCTCTGTAGGCTTTTGTTGTTTGCCCGGAAGGTGTGTTAAGCCATTGAGATTCCACAAGTTTGATTTTTTCCAGATAAAGTAGTGCAAGTTTTCCATCCTTTCCATATTTTTTTAGAATTTCCTCTTCACTCCTCCACCCTCCTAAAAGATCAAGAAACACATTTTTCTTAATTTCTGTATCGGCAGTATGAAAAATTGCAACCAGATCGGATACATCATTAATTGCTTTAATCTTGCTCATAATGATCCTTAACCTATATGTAAAGGATAAATATATATTTTAAGACTATTTTACCATGTGATTAAATGCAAAATCGAACTGGAAGTCAAGAATCCAAATAAAGTTTTAAAGGCAATTGAACCAGAAAACAGGGGTTATGTAGAATGCCATATTGAAAATGATAAACTTTTATGTTTCTGGGAATCAAAAAATATTAACAATTTTCTTAGAACTTTTGATGATTTAATAAGTGCAATAATGTTATCCAATAGCCTTTTATAGAATTTCTCCATAAAGATAAAAAGGCTCGGCTTCTACAATCCTTACTTTATAGTGTTTATACGTCTCAACATTTTTAAGTATCACAGGTCGGTAGCCATCTGTCCTTCCAAGAAAATTCTTCTTTCCTTTTTCAGTAACAAGAACATCAAATATTTTGCCAACCAGTTCTTTATTTCTTTCCAGTGAAATCTCGAAATGCTTGTTTGTAAGAATTTTTGATCTTTCTTTGGAGATTTTAGATGGAATCTGTTTCATTCTATATGCCAAAGTACCTTCCCTTGGTGAAAATCTTGTAATGTTAAGGATATCGGGTTTTGTTTTTTCTATGATTTTTAAAGTATTAGCGAATGCAGAATCATCCTCGCCAGGAAATCCAACAATTATATCCGTGGAAAGTGTAAAATGATTAAATTTATTCTTAATTGCATTATAAATTTCAATAAAGTCCGATGATGTATATTCCCTGCCCATACTTTCAAGAATTCTATCATCTCCACTCTGGACAGGTATATGAAAGAATTTGAAAATTTTCTCACTCTTAAAAATTTCTAGAAGATCGTCAATTATTTTTATTGTATTTTTTGGTTCCATCATACCTACACGTATTTTGAAATCCCCCTCGATCTCAACTATCTTTTCGAGCAAAACAGGAAGTGTTTTACCTTTTTCCATTCCATAACTTGCAGTATCCAGGGCGCTTAATCTGATTTCCTTGAAACCATTTTTCACGGCTTCTCTTACTTTTTTAACTATTGATTCTTCATCATAACTTTTTATGTTTCCCCTGGAAAGCTTTGATATGCAGTATGTGCAGTGACCTGCACATCCCTGAGCTATTGGAAAAGTGATTGTATTCTCCAATCTCGGAATGTTTTCTGTGTTTATTGAAAATCCATTTAAATTTATTGTCCCATCAAATTCCTTCGCCTTTATTTTATATACATTTAAATTCCTCAAAAGTTCTTCCCTAGCACCTGGTAGACAGCCATATACAATTACATTTTTTCCCAATTTTTCAAGTTCTTCTATTCTTTTCATCATCTGATTCTCTGTATGTTTTATAACAACGCAGGTACCAATTATTATTTTATCAGCCTCCTCAGGATTTTCTGTTATTTCATATCCACTATCTATAAAACCCTGAACTATATGCATGGTTTCGGCCTGATTCAACGCGCATCCGTACTTTTCATAGTAAATTTTCACGCTTTTTCCATAAATGGACACTTTTAAAAAATTTTCTTCATTGAAACAAATATTTATTTAATGATTGGTGATACACCTAAAAAAGAAGGTGAGTTTTATGGAAGAAAAAGAAATAATGGATTTCATAAAAATAAAAAACATCGATGAACTTTTTTCAGATATACCCAGGGAGGTAAGGATTGATAAACTGGATCTTCCGGATGGTATGGATGAACATTCACTCAGAATTCTTGCCAGAAACATTCTGAGAAGAAACATTACTGCATTTGACATGCCCATTTTCATGGGTGCAGGTGTTTACAACCACTACATTCCAAGTTCCGTCTTCACAATAATTTCAAGATCAGAATTTATTACAAG
>JABEBW010004107.1_pt1 | contig 12756 bp, 15 predicted proteins | sample 7245961 | NCBI WGS metagenome assembly JABEBW01 (sample SAMN14506364, study PRJNA622280) | hot springs metagenome | biome: hot spring [ENVO:00000051]|acidic hot spring [ENVO:00002120]; feature: spring [ENVO:00000027]|sediment [ENVO:00002007]; material: sediment environment [ENVO:01001048]...
CTCCTGTGTTAAAGCACCTTCACCAACTATGGCGCTTAAACTCCTCAGATCCCTTCCCCTTGCATAGGATGAATATAATTGATCCGCAACACCTCTGTGGTCCTCCCTTGTTTTTCCCTTACCTATACCCTGGTTCATTAACCTTGAAAGGCTCATAAGAACATCTATTGGTGGATAAATGTTCTTGTGGAAAAGATCCCTTGAAAGAACAATCTGTCCTTCTGTTATATATCCTGTCAAGTCAGGAATTGGATGTGTCATATCATCTCCGGGCATACTTAATATTGGGAACTGTGTAACGGATCCCTTCTTTCCTTTAATTCTTCCTGCCCTCTCATATATTGTGGCAAGATCCGTGTACATGTATCCCGGGTATCCTCTTCTTCCAGGTACTTCCTCCCTTGCAGCGGAAATTTCTCTTAGTGCCTCACAATAGTTTGTCATATCAGTTAAAATAACAAGTACATGCATATCCCTCTCAAAGGCAAAGTATTCGGCAGCTGTAAGTGCCATTCTTGGCGTTATAATCCTTTCCATGCTTGGATCCGATGCAAGGTTTAAGAACATTACAGATCTTTCAAATGCACCTGTATTTCTGAAACTTTCTATGAAGAAATGTGCCTCCTCGCTTGTTATTCCCATAGCGGCAAAAACAACGGCAAAGCTTTCCTCCTTTCCAAGAACCTTTGCCTGTCTTGCAATCTGTGCTGCAATCTCATTGTGCGGCATACCTGAACCTGAGAATATGGGTAATTTTTGACCCCTAACAAGTGTGTTCATTCCATCAATGGCAGATATTCCAGTCTGTATAAATTCTGAAGGTTCATCCCTGGCATAGGGATTTATTGCATAACCGACGATCTCAACCTTTTCCTTTGAAAGCAATGGTGATCCACCATCCCTAGGATTGCCAAGGCCGTCAAAGACCCTTCCGAGCATGTCATCGCTCACGGGTAACCTAACAATATCGCCAAGGAATTTTACGGATGTGCCCTTTGTATCAAGACCGCTTGTTGGACCGAATACCTGAACTATTGCCATTCCCTTTCTTGTATCAAGAACCTGCCCGCTTTTCTTTTCACCGTTTGGCAGTGTTATTTCAACAATTTCACTGTATCCTGCATTTTCAACATTTTCCACAAAAAGTAAAGGTCCGGCAATCTGTGAAACAGTTCTATATTCCAACATTTTACATCATCCCTGCAGTTTTTCAAACTCTTCCCTAATACTTTGCATAAGATCCTGGAAGGAAGATAGGTTCTCCTCCCTTATTTCCTTCATCCTTGAAATTTGATCCCTTACCTTCATTGCAAATATTGATTTTAACTGTACACCGGATGAAATTGCCTTCATGGCAAGGTCATGGTAAAGCATTATTGTTTTTAACATAAGGTACTGTTTGTTCAATGAGCAGTATGTATCAACCTCATCAAATGCACTCTGTTGTAGATAATCCTCTCTTATCATTTTTGCCGTATCAAGTATTATTCTTTCCTTATCTGGAAGGGCATCTGGACCCACAAGCTGAACTATCTCCTGCAACTCCTCTTCCTGCTGAAGTAAAGCCATTGCTCTGTCCCTCAGTTCATTCCATTCTGGACTAACATTTTTTGCAAACCAGTCATATACCATTGAATGGTATTGTGAATAACTTGTTAACCAGTTTACGGATGGGAAATGCCTTCTGTTTGCAAGCGAGGCATCAAGTGCCCAGAAAACCTTTGTTAATCTTAACGTACCCTGGGAAACTGGTTCGGATATATCTCCACCTGGAGGTGATACCGCACCTACTATTGTCACGGATCCCTGTGTATCGTTAAGATTAATAACCCTTCCGGCCCTTTCATAGAATTCCGCAAGCCTCCTGCTCAGGTATGCTGGATAACCCTCCTCACCCGGCATTTCTTCAAGTCTTCCCGATATTTCCCTCATCGCTTCAGCCCATCTTGATGTACTGTCAGCCATTAAGGAAACATCATAACCCATGTCCCTGTAGAATTCAGCTATCGTAACACCTGTGTAAACACTTGCCTCCCTTGCAGCAACAGGCATGTTGCTTGTGTTTGCAATAAGAACTGTCCTGTCCATAAGAGGACCCTTGGTTCTTGGATCTATCAATTCTGGGAATGTTACAAGAACCTCAGTCATCTCATTTCCCCTTTCACCACAACCAACATAGATAACTATATCTGTATCTGCCCATTTTGAAAGCTGGTGCTGTATAACAGTTTTTCCGCTTCCGAATGGCCCTATAACGCAGGCTGTACCACCCTTTGATAGTGTGAAGAATGTATCTATGACCCTCTGCCCTGTTATAAGGGGTAATTTTGGTGGTAGTTTTTCCTTTATGGGCCTTGGAAATCTCACATTCGATCTTTGGGTTAAACCAAAATCCAGAACCTTTGAGTTTGTTTCAACCGAAAACACATTATCCCTTATTGTAAACTTGCCATCACCAATACTCTTTATTTTACCCTTTACACCATACGGAACCATAATTTTTGTTTTCACAGTTTGTGATTCCTGAACATATCCAACTATGGAACCTGAGGATACCTCATCACCCACTTTTGCAGTTGCAACAAATTCCCATACCTTCTTTTCATCAAGTGCATTTGCCGTAATTCCCCTTTTAATGAAATCACCAGACTTTTCCTTAAGAACAGGTAATGGTCTTTGAATACCATCGTATATGTTCCTCAAAAGACCTGGACCAAGTTCAACTGAAAGAGGATTTCCCGTGTTAACAACCTTTTCACCGGGCCTCACACCACTTGTATCTTCATAGACCTGTATAACTGATGTATTTCCCGTAATTTTTATTATTTCGCCTATCAATCCCTCTTCACTGACAAGGACCACATCGTACATCTTTGCATTTTCTAGATCCTTTGCAAGAACAACCGGACCCGATACCCTATAAACTACACCCATTTTTTTCACACTCCAACATCTATACCAAGTATTCTCTTTGCAAGATCCCTGATTGCCTCCTCCCTCTTTTCACCCGTGAACTTTGGTGAAGGGACAAAAACAACAAGAGGTTTTGTTGTTAAATCAACCCTGTCCCTTTCACTCTGCGATAAAAATTCCCTTATACTATCCGATGCGATTATTATACCCACATCTCTTCTTTCAAGAAATGAAATAACCTTTTTCGCTCCTTCCTTTCCATCAACCTCATACCATTCATTCACACCTATCAGTCTATAACCCGTAACAAGCTCTCTTTCACCCACAACAACAATTTTCAATACTTCATCCATTTTAAACCACCTTGATGAGCATGGATTTTATTCTTTCTTCGCTCAGACCATAATAAATTCCATATGCAATTTTTCTCAAATTTTCCCTTTCAGTTTCAAACATTAACAACAAACCTATGATTGATGAAAGACCTGGAGAGGATAACCTGAATGATGAAATGTTTCTTTCAACAATGTATCTCTCAAGCTCAATTTCAAACTCCTTTATGTCCTTCTCACTTTTATATTTATTCAATGCTGATGTAAGATCGTAGACATTTTTTATTTTTTCAACAACATCCTCAACGCTATTTGAGTGCAAAAGATCCTCCAATCTGTTACCCTTTAATGATCCTCCCTCTATCAAAAGATTTCTTATATCGTTTGGATTCAAACCAGATTCAATGCTTCTGATTATTGTCATTATATTTTTTGCATCTATCTGGGATGATATTAAATGAAGGATGGGCATTTCATTCCCATTAACAATCCTTATCTTTTCCAGGAGTGTTTTATAATAGAAGAGATCAAGTGCTATAAGCATTTCACCAGGATCGCCCGTCTTTCTGTATGAATCAAGTTTTTCATAAAGTACCTTTCCATATGGGTATTTCAGAAGGAAATTGATTATTGATTCAACATCAGGCAATTCAAGCATCAATCTAAATTCCTCATGCTTTAAAGGGCCTGCTATAAGACCTGCTGGTAGATCATGTTCGCTTATAAGGAAACTTTCTGTCTCCTTCACTGATCTTCCGAGTACCTTTGATGATATTACAGTTTTTATGTTCTGAACATCCCATTTACTTATGTATGCCCTTAATGCATCTAGACCAACCCTTGGACAGATGTTCAGGGAAATCTTTGAAATTTTAACAAGGTATGAATTTATTGCCACCTCAACAAGGTTTATGCCCGAATATTTTGTTGAAAAATATGAAAAATTTTCTCTATAATGCGTATCATTCAATGAATTTATGAATTGATTTAGATCCTTAGTGCTTACAAGAGAATTGAGTTTTTCAAATTTTATTAAATCGCTTTCAATTGCCTTTGCCCTCGCATATGCATAGGCGTATGACAATATTCCCTGCAAATCAAATTTCCCCCTTTATTTTTTCGTATATGGATGATTTAATTTCACCTGATTTTTCATTGAGAATTTCCTCAAGAGATCTATTTGATCTTATTGAACCATCCCTGCTTTCAACAATTATTCCTCCCAGTTCCTTAAGTGAAGGATCCTCGATTGTTTGGAAATTACCCTGAACAAGATCCTTTTCTCCAGGTGAAATCCTGACAACAAGATCTTTTTCAGGTCTTCCAATTTCCCTTATAGCATCATCCAGTGATCTTTTTATAAAAATTCTGTATTCATCTGAATTTCTGTAGGTTTTTAATTCATTTTTTATTCTCTGAAATGTAAGATCAAGGATGAGTGAAATCTCATCCATGTACTTTCTTCTCATTTCCACGTTTTTCACTGAAATTCTTCGCATCTTTTCTTCCATCAGTTCTTTTTCAATGTTTTTCCTTGCATCCTCTGTGATTTTCTTTGATTCAATGTTCGCCTTCTCAATTATATTCTTAGATTCCTCTTCAGCCCTTTTCCTTATGTTTTCTATTTCAATGTTCGCCTTTTCGTAAATTCCCTTTATTATATCTTCAAGGGACATTTTTTCATCCTAGTATGTGCATGAGTATTATTAGACCGAAGACAAAACCGAATATGAACAGGGTCTCTGGAATAACAAGGAAGAAAAGAACCTGTCCCATTTTCTCAGGTTTCTCAGCTACAACTCCCATTCCTGCCGCACCGATACCCTGCTGTGCAAGACCTGTTCCGATCAAACCACCTGCCATTGAAACGGCAGCTGCAAGTGCATATATAGCAGAAGCTGTATCAATAGCCATCTACAAACCACCTGAGATCGAAATGTAAAGGATAAATATAAAATTTTGTGATCATTTAAGCATGATCAAAAATACTATATTTATAATTGCAATACACTACTTTGATGAAGGACTATTTCACCATGGATGATTTTGATTTTAGGGGAAAACGTGTTCTGGTAAGACTGGATCTCAACTCTCCTGTGAACACGGAAACAGGCGAAATCCTTGACACATCCAGGTTCGTTGCACACATTGATACACTGAGAAGATTATCGCAATCAAAGGTTGTTATACTTGCACATCAATCAAGGCCTGGAAAAAAAGATTTCACAACAACAAAAAATCATGCTGGAGTTTTATCAAGGCTTTTAAACAGAAATGTGGAGTACGTTGATGGACTTTTTGAATCATTTGTTATAGAAAAAATTAAAAATATGAAGGATGGAGATATAATTTTACTTGAAAACACAAGGTTCTATTCTGAGGATGTTGTACTTGCGGATGAACCCATATCCGTTCAGAAAAAATCACACATTGTTAAAAAGCTTGCACCCCTTTTTGATTACTTTATTAATGATGCATTCGCTGCTGTTCACAGACCCCAGACAACACTTGTTGGCTTTGCTGAAGATCTTCCAAACGTTGCAGGTGTTCTGATGGACAGGGAAATAACAATGCTTTCAAGATTTTTGAGTGAAGAGATAAGGCCAAAAATGGCTCTTCTTGCTGGTGCAAAGGTTGACGATTCAATAAAGGTTGCAAAGAATTTTCTTGAAAAAAACATTGTTGATAGGATACTTACCGGTGGCCTTGTTTCAAATCTATTCCTGGTTGCAAAGGGCATAAATATTGGTGAAATAAACAGATCATTCCTTGAAAAGGAACTGGATGATTACGATTCATCACTTAAAATATCAAAGGAGTTGATAGAAAAGTACGGGGATAAAATTGAACTTCCTGTGGATTTTGCAATAAACAAAGAAAATAAAAGATTTGAAATATCCATAGAAGAATTACCAACGGAATATCAGATAATGGATATTGGCATTGAAACAATAAAAAAATATGAAGAAATACTGAAGGATTCAAAGGCAATAATCCTAAACGGTCCACTGGGAGTTTATGAAAAGGATGAATTTGCCATTGGAACGGTGGAATTATTCAATTATATAGGAAGGCTTGATTCATTCAAGGTAGCAGGAGGAGGGCATACAATATCAGTTATTGCAAAACTTAACCTTAACAGGTATTTTACCCATGTAAGTGTTGGTGGAGGTGCATTGATAAACTTTTTATCTGGAGAGCCTATGCCTGTAATAGATGCTCTGAAAATCTCAAAGAAAAAATTCCAGGGAGGTAATGAAAAATGAAAATTTATAGGGTCGTTGGATCCTATAAATTCGGAAAAAAGTGGCTTCCATTCACCAAGGAGATTGCGGCAAATAATAAGGAAGAGGCAATAGATCAGTATTATTCTTTGCTTGGGAGCTACTATGGAAAAAAGAGGAGAGAAATAAAGGTTGAGGATGCAAGTTCGATACCATTCGAGGAGTCAAGGGATTTCAGGGCAAGGTTCAAATACAGAAAGTTTGGTGAAAAACATGGAGAATGAGGTAAGTATTGAGGATCTTCTTGCAACCGCGGATCTTCTTAAAAAACATATTGAAAACCTTACGGCACAGATACAGCTTATAAGGGAAAAGAGAGAGGAATATGAAAATGCAAAAAAAACACTTGAATCTTACATGAACATTGATCAGAAAGAAATACTTGTGAACATTGGTGCTGATACATTCATTTACTGTAACGTTAGCGATAAGAAAAGAGCATTGATACCTTTAGGTTCAGACATAATACTTGAAAGTGATATTTCAAAGGCAATAAGCATAATAGATGAAAGGATCAAGGATTTCAACAATGCTGAAAAAAGTTTAATTGATGAAACAAACAGTGCATCAAGTCAGTATGCAATGATTGAAAAAAAGGTTGAGGAAATTTATAATTCTTTAAAGGGAAAGGGCAATGTTCAGGGGCCTTAGGGAAAAGTTCCAGATATTCAAGAAAAAGGTCAAGGAGGATGTGGGCGATTCACTTCTCACTGAAGGTATTGGAAAGAAGATCAATGAAAAAAAGCTTGATGAACTTCTCGATGAATTTGAACTTTCGCTTCTTGAGGCTGATGTGGCATACGATGTGGCTGAATCAATAAGATCTGAATTAAAGAAAAATCTTGAAAATAAAAAAATAAAGGTTGGTGTTGACCTTGATTCTGCTTTAGATACAATTTTCAAAGAAACTCTAAAAAATATTCTGAATGTTCCATCAATGGATCTTATTGAAATTATAAAAAATTCACAAAAACCCTATGTTATTATGTTCCTTGGAATAAATGGATCAGGAAAAACAACAACAATAGCAAAGATTGCCAAGCTTCTTCAGGACAATGGATTTTCTGTTGTTATAGCGGCATCGGATACATTCAGAGCAGGGGCGATAGAGCAGCTTGAATACCACGCAAAGAAACTGGGATCAACATTCATAAAGCATCAGCCTGGCAGTGATCCTGCAAGTGTAGCCTATGATGCCATTGCACATGCAAAATCAAAGGGCAAGCATGTTGTTCTTATTGATACCGCCGGAAGAATGCAAACAAACAGGAATTTAATGGAGGAAATGAAGAAAATAAAAAGGGTGGCAAAACCCAATCTAACAATATTTGTTGGTGATTCTCTGTACGGTAATGATATTATAAACCAGGCAAAAACATTCGACAGTGAAGTGGGTTTTGATGCAATAATTCTTTGCAAAATTGATGCGGATGCAAAGGGTGGTTCAGCCATTAGCCTTGCCTATGAATTGAAAAAGCCAATCATTTACCTTACAACAGGTCAGGGTTATGATGATATTGTAAAATTCTCTCCAGATTACATAATTGAAAAAATATTCTCAAACAACTAACAATATTTTATATTAAACCTTTTTCTGAATTCCATTACCTCCTTTTTCACTTTTGTTTCCATGGCTTTAACGATCAGGTCTGAAAGTTTTTCCATATCCTTTTCAACCATTCCTATCCTTGTTATTTCGTTTGTTCCCATTCTACCAACACAGTCAATAATTATATTTGATTCCTCAAGCTTTATGCATGCATTTTTGTTCTCTATAAAAATCTGGTGCGATTCTGTAAACCTTCCATTGAATTCCCTTATTCCAAAATTTTTTTCATGTAGTAATTCTGCAAGTTTCTTTGAATTTTTTATAACATTTAAAGCATATTCCTTTCCAAATTCTTTCATCTCGATCATTGATTGAACAAGAGCTGCAAGTCTGTTTAGGTGATAATTATCCATTGTTCTCCATACAACATTTTTTCTTATTTTCTCAAACAATATTTCATCATTGGTTAACAAAATTCCTCCCTGTGGGCCAAAAAAGCTTTTGTGTGTTGACCCATAAACAACATGTGAATATTTGAAAATATCCTTCTGAAATTCATTTCCAGCTATGAGACCCATAACATGGGATGCATCGTATATTAAAGTTCCATTGACATCATCCACCATTTCCCTGATCCTTTTTAAATCGTAGGGAAAAAGAATATAACTTGCTCCAAGTATTACTGTGCTCGGTTTTATTCTTTTAATTTCATCTTCAAATTTTTCAAGATCTATGTTCCATTCTCCTGGATTGAATGGAATTGGATGGTAATCAAGGGAAAACATGTCAGGTAGATAATTCTTTGAATAACCATCGTATCCACCATATTCAGGATCTATTGCCATTATTTTGTCCCCTTTTTTAGTAACGGACAAAAGAGCAATCATTGCTGCAATGTGACCTGAAAGAGGCTTTATTTCAGCGAATTTAACATTAAAAATATCCCTTGCTATTCTTTCTCCCTCATGAAGAATTTCATCGAAGTACCTTGTTCCACCATAGGCATTTTTTGCCGTACTGCCGTGAACTGATCCCTCTATTTCAAGTGAATACCTTGAAGCCAGGTCGGATGAAAGAATATACCTTACTTTTTTACTCAATATATTTTCGCTTGGTAGAAGATTTATTGATTCATTCCTGTATTTGTTATGTTTCCTGACAAGATCTATTATGTTTTTCATTTTAAGAAAACCTATCCGTTATTTCTGTTGTAAGATGGTCAAGAAGTTCCTCAAGACTTTCGCTTTCTATTGATGACATTTCACCATCAGGCATGATTATTCTTGCTATGAAAGTGTCTCCCTCTTTCACAATTTCCACATCAAACAGTTTCTTTTTCATAAAAAAGCGAAAAAAAATTCACAATAAAAACTTTACCATTGGAAAATCAAAAAATTGGGAGGGAAAAACCCTCACTTTTTAAGAGTGATTTCTATAGATGAAACATTGCTCTCTCTGTTTTCGGATGTTATCTTTTCTGTTCCAAGTGTGACCTCGTACTTCAGCTCACTTATGAACCTGTTCCTAACGATTTCCTCGATATCCACAGCCTTGTTTATTGATTTCCCTCTGGCCTTCAAAACAACGGACTTTGCTCCATTGTTGAACTGGGTCACCACAGCCAGAACATAGTTCATAGTTGGTTTCTTTCCCACATACACAACGTTTTCATCTGTCTTTTTTGCTACTTCAGGCATATTCAAGACCTCCTTTGTGTATTTCTTCAAATGTAATTATTATACTTATACTTTTTGGTTATTTTCTTTTCCATTACAAAAAGTTTAAAATAACTTAACATTTACATTTATATGTAAATGGTTACTGTTGTTCTTTGTGTAGACAGGGATGACGATGTTGGTAGAAAAACTGGAATAAAAGGGCCTATTATTGGAAGGGATGAAAATTTAAAGACAGCAAATCTTCTTGCATTGGCAGATCCGGAGGATTCCGATTCAAACGCAATTTTTGGTGCCATTTCACTTTATGATTCATTAAAGAAGGAGGGGCAGGATGTGGAAGTTGTCACGCTAACAGGTGATGTTTCTGTTGGTCTTAAAAGCGATAGAATAATTGAGGAACAGCTCAGGGAGGTTATAAGAAAATTAAGACCTGAGAATGCAATCCTTGTTAGCGATGGGGAGGAGGATGAATTTGTTTTACCCATAATAACATCACTTGTACCTGTTATACATGTTAAAAGAATTATAGTCAGGCAGAGCAAGGGTCTTGAATCATCCTACTATATTCTTGTGAAGGCATTAAGGGATGAAAAGATTGCAAGAAAAATAATGGTACCCTTCGCTCTTATATTTCTCGCCTTCAGCATCTCAGTCTTTATAATTCTTATATGGAAGTATTTCTATCCAAACACATATTTACCTGATCCTGCCACATTCGGTTTTTCTTTTGTTCTTCTTACCCTTGGTTTTTACTTCCTTCTGAGAGCATACAGGGTTGGTACAAAAATAACAAACACATATGCAAGGTTCAGAAAGGCATTTGCAGAGGCAAAAATATCAATTACATCGGATGCACTTGCAATTTTGATAATAATTTTTGGAATAATAAACTCATACAACTCAACACAGATTGTTCCGGAAATTGGACCAAAAATAGGTGTATTTTTACAGGACATTGTTTTCTGGGTAATTGGAGCAATTATCGTAAGGGAATCTGGCCTTCTTTTTGACAAATGGTTCCACAAGCGTGAACTTTCAAAAGGATTCTGGACAGCAATTGTTCTTATAATAGGTCTGGGAATTTTGATTTATGGATCCATTCTATACATCAGAGTCCTTCTCAGTTACATAAGCAGTGCTTATACAATTCCAGCATACATAATAATTTCACTTGGTATAATACTTTCAATATTCTCCGCGGTGATTAGAAAATACGTCTTCGCGGAGGAAGAAGAAAATGAACTACAATGAGTGGGTTTTCTATTACAGAAAAATAGTTAGTGATTTTCATTTTGATCCTGATAAGGATTATTTATCATCAACAATGCTTTCAACAATAATTGGAAACAATTATATTAAAAAAGAAATTATTCAAAATATTATAGAAAAAAGAGAAGTTGTTGTTGTGGGCGATGCACCCTATTCCCCTTTTCAGAAATCAATTTTAAATAATAGGGTAATAATTGCCGCCGATGATGCAGCAGGATTCCTGTTGGAAAATGGTATTGTCCCTCATATTGTTCTCTCAGATCTGGATGCAAAAAAGGAAATAATATACAGTGCTTCAGATGCAGGATCTATTATAGGAGTTCATGCACATGGTGACAATATGGAAAGGCTTGAAATGGTCAGGGATCTGAAAAAGGTTTTTGGAACAACACAGAACAAACCTCTATGGAATGTTTACAATTTTGGTGGATTCACCGATGGTGACAGATGCGTTTTCCTTGCACACCATTTCAATGCAAAAAAGATAATACTCACAAGGTTCGATTTCTATCATCCAAATGAAAGAAAGGGAAAGAACATTGAAATAAAAATAAAAAAACTATCTTGGGCAAATTATCTCATCAATGTTTTAAAAATAAAGTACGGTGCAAATATTCTTATATTATGAATAATTTAAGGAATTAATGCTAAGCACAACATTTATCATATTATCCTTCATAGCATCCTTTAAGGCGATTCTTATAGAAGGCAGTGAAGTAACAATCATTGCACTAACTACCTACCAAAAGCTTGGAAAAAAGAATGTTTTGGTTGGTGTGATACTTGGAGTTATCGTAATACTCATTCTTTATTTAATTCTTCAGAACATTTTTTTAATGTTTCCACAGGATTATGTTTCAATTGCCGCGGGAATAATTCTTCTATACTTTTCTTACAGGTTTGGAAGAGGTTTTTACAGGTATAAATTCAAGGGAAGGAACTTTGAATTAAAAATGAAAAAGGAAAGTGAGGAAATTATTGAAAAGAGTGTAAAGAACGAATATAATAGAATAAATATAACACCAATGTTTTTAGCAACACTTGTTGAGGGAACCGAGGCAACATTAATAATAGCCGCATCGGGTGCATTTTCACCAACATATGCAATATTCGGTGCCATAACTGGAATAGCTGTTCTTATTGCATTTGCACTTGCTTCATACAGATATTTAATGAAATTGCCAAGATGGGTTCTTGATCTCATTGCTTTCGTTGTTCTATTTACATTCGGAACAATTTTCATCGTAACAGGATTGCTAAACCTTTGAAAAAAATTAAATTCACAATTTTTTTTCTAATATTATGTTTGACCTTATAGATGCAAAAATATTGGATAAAAATGCTGAATTCTTCGGATACGATATGGAATATTTTATGAACAATGCAGGAAAGGCTGTTGCAGATGCTGTTATGAAGGAAAAGCCAAACAATGTACTTGTTGTATGCGGGTCAGGAAACAATGGTGGAGATGGTTATACAGCAGCCATTATCCTGAAAAAGAATAATTTCAATGTAAAAATATTGATGGTTAAGGAGCCTGAAACACAATTATGCAAAAAAAAGTATGATGAATCTTTAAAGGAAGGTATAGAAATCTTAAGGGATGCAAATTTTGATGATTATGATGTTATAGTTGATGCAATGCTAGGTATTGGTGTTAAAGGTGTTCCCAGATCACCATACAAGGAATTCATAGAAAAATTAAATGCATCAAAATCAAAGATCATTTC
>JABEBW010003334.1_pt1 | contig 12723 bp, 10 predicted proteins | sample 7245961 | NCBI WGS metagenome assembly JABEBW01 (sample SAMN14506364, study PRJNA622280) | hot springs metagenome | biome: hot spring [ENVO:00000051]|acidic hot spring [ENVO:00002120]; feature: spring [ENVO:00000027]|sediment [ENVO:00002007]; material: sediment environment [ENVO:01001048]...
AATTTATAGAGATTATTTTTAAAGAAAATCAGATGATAATTATTATAAACAAGTTAGTGATGTACCATTATGTCTCTTGTAAACAAAGCGGCACCCGATTTCGAGGCTAATGCCTTTGTAAACGGGCAGATAAAGAAAGTTAGACTAAGTAGCTACAGAGGAAAATGGGTAGTTCTATTCTTCTACCCTGCAGATTTCACCTTCGTGTGCCCAACCGAGGTCGAAGGCTTCGCAGAAGACTACGAGAAGTTCAAGAAGAAGAACACAGAGGTAATATCGGTCAGCGCTGACACGGTGTACGTTCACCAGGCTTGGGTTCAGCACGACGAGAGGGTCGCAAAGGCAAAGTTCCCCATGGTAGAGGACAGGAAGGGTACCATAGCAAGGGCATACGATGTGTACAATGAGGAGACTGGCAATGCTCAGAGAGGCCTGTTCATAATAAACCCGGACGGAATCGTCAAGTATGTTGTCATAACGGACGACAACGTTGGCAGGAGCACAGACGAGACCCTGAGGGTTCTCGAGGCTCTGCAGTCAGGCGGCCTATGCCCGGTCAACTGGCATGAGGGCGAACCAACCATAAAGGTCTGAAGGGACCTCACCTTTTTATTTTTTTATATGAATAATAAGATATATATGGTATAACGAATATGACAAATAAGGTTGCGAATAGATAATCGTATGCGTATCTGGGAACTTCATTGTAGTATGGCCATTCTCCGTAGATCCTCATTATGTTCAATTTTATGAGGCCAAGCCAAGGTATCTGTCCATAGGCTACGGCCACAACTTTGTCTGGTTTTACCGGTGGATACCCGAATATGTTCTGATCCGCAGCTACGTAGGCATCGTACTTGGCAATGAAAAATGGCGATGTGGCTAGGTTATGATCGCCGACCGTTATAAAGCCATCCTGACCTCGGAGATTCTGCAGATTGACGTAAAGATTCCTGCCATTGTAGCTGCAGTTGTATATTATAACGTAATTGTCCGTAACTTTCATCCAGCTCTGATTGTGATAACCGGAGATCACAGGCGTTCCGTTGTTCCATGAAAGGTAGAACATGGCCCTGTGAATTATGACCTCTCCATCCGGCGCATTGTAGAGTATGACCTGGCCGTACTCACCATATGTTCTATAATCTATCTCCCTACCGACAACGTATGTTATGATGTTCTTCACAGGATCGTTTACCTTTTTCAACAGAACTATGTCCCCTGTGTTTATTACTCCGAACTGCCATTCGCTGGAATGCTGCATACTCTCCGATTCCACCACGGAGGCTGGGGGCCATATTCCACCATAAATCGTGATCGATGCTATGATGATCAGGATCACAGCCACGAGTATTATAGTTCCATATTTTGATAAGGCCTTAATTGCTGACAACGTATTCCGTATGAAAATATCATATTTTATATCTTGCTACTTAAGGAGGTTATTTTATTAATAAAACGGCACTATCGAATAAAATATTCAGAAAAATTGAAATATTGACACTCAGAGTGCAGATAATATCTTTATAATAAGTTCAACTATACAACTATGTTTTTTGTTGCTACCATAGGCAAGGCTCACGAGAAGATAGAGGGTTACAGCTATGATGTAATGCTGAGATACATACTCTCACTTAACCCCACCAAAATATATGTAACATATCTGACACACTATGATTATGATCATGGCCTCTACGGAGAGGAGATAAGAAAACTGATGAGCGACGATATGATCGCTGACAGGGTATCATTCCGCGGTGTAGATGAAAAGAAATACAGTGCCCTCTATCAGAAGTACGTGGACGAAAACAGATCATCGCCTGAATTCGTAATAAAATTCAACGTGTTAGATATCATGAATACAACGCTGAATTCCTACCTCGAAGGTTATTGGAAGGATCCACAGACCGTGAATTCCGAAGTGACGGATTCTCTGTTCAGGGCCAAGCACAAATTGACTTCTGCAATGTTTCCTGAGCTTGAGATGCTCACGTGGGAGAACAAGCACCGCGAGATCATGGAAAATATAGAGATGACTGGAGTTACACCAAATACGATGATACTCTGCCCAGCTGAAAGCAGGTACTGGTTTATCGATCATTTTGGCCCTCACAGCTGAATAATCGGTGACGGTTTTCTGAAAAATTTCTTTTGATCCATCTTTTTACGCAGGAATCATTATCAGATCGGAAGTCATCACCTACTTTGGTATACTTTTGCCTGAGCCAGCATTTACGTACAGATCCATTCTCTTGAGGAAACAGATACAGGCAGTATCTGGAGCACAGTTCATCAGAGTGCTCGCCAGATCCCAGATATGGATATTCATACCTGTTTACCTAACAAAGGTCAGGGATCTCCCTGTATATTTCAGTGGCATACTGTTTCTTCTCACAGCAATGATTGCGCTCCCGATCTCCGTTTATGGCGGAAATTTGGTTGACACCATCGGCAGGAGGAAAGTATCGCTTGCAGTCCCGGTATTGCTCTTCGCCCTCATGATCATAACTGCGCTATCAATACTTTACAGATCAAGCATAGTATTCATTGTCATCGAATTTCTCTCAATAGAGCCTATATCCGTAATTCAGTGGATCGCCGATAATGCAATAGTCTCAGACGTTACCGGTATTGGAGAGCGAACCGGATCTTTTGGCATACTGCGCATAGCAGGCAATCTGGGCTTCAGCGCCGGCCCGGCGATAGGAGGTTTTCTAGCCGGTTATTCTTACGCTTACATATTCCTGTTCGGTGCTGCAGGAGCTGTCATTGAGCTCCTTCTCTACTATCATCTTGTTAATGAAACAGGCAAGCTCAGAACCGGATCGGGAAAATTCAGCATGCCCCTGTCTGATAGATATTTCGTCGTGGTGGCAATCATGATCGGCGTCACGTACTTCGTCTCTGGCCAGTGGGGAACAACTCTGACGCTATTTCTTTCCGTTATTTACGGGATTTCAAACAACATGATAGGCATCCTGTATTCGATAAACGGCATAACAGTAATACTGCTACAGATGCCAATAATCCGAATGATCGAGAGAATAAATGGATTCTGGCAGCTCGCCCTCGGCACAATCGTGTATGGCTTTGGATTTTTCGTTCTTGCACTGACCCACAGCTTTCTTCTACTAGGACTGGATATAGTTTTCATAACCATTGGTGAAAATATCCTTGCGCCAGTTACGAATTCGATAATATCAAAGATTGCGCCAGAAGATCGTAGAGGAGAGTACTTCGGTTCTGCACAGCTGATAAGCGGATTCATATCGCCGCTCGCTCCAGTTATGGGTACATTGCTGATATATCGGAATGCAAATGATCCACTGATGGTATGGAGTCCAGTGCTAGGCATAGCAATACTGGCCTCTATCTCAATAATTATAGCAGGCAACAGACTAATGAAATCTATACAAGCTCATGTCTGATGCGGACCATACGTATCTGTCCAATCAGGACTTCGCTCGATATGTTGAGGCCATTACGATTAAGATCTTTTTATTACTGCTGGTAATATAATATCGTTCATTGCATACATCATAAGAATTTAATATGAAAAAAATATCTGAGGAAAAATGAATTCAGCAGAATTGCAGATTCACACGGATACAGAACGAGTTGAGGAAAAATATATACGCGAGGATAGAAAACTGAGAAAGGATCTCGGCATTGTCGATTTATTCCTCATAGGCATAACCGGCGTGATAGGATCAGGATGGCTATTTGCGCCACTTTACGCTGCCAGAGTTGCCGGCCCAGCCTCAATCATATCTTGGGCAATTGGTGGTGTCCTCGTCCTTCTTGTGGGATTAACCTTTTCGCATTTAATGGGTTTCAGAACCGAAGCAGGAGGGATGGTAAGGTATCCAATATATACGCATGGTAAACTGGCGGGTTCGATCACCGGATGGGCATTATGGCTTGCCTATACCATGAATCCACCGAGTGAGGCCAGTGCGCTTGTGGAATACATGTCTTCATACGTACCCGGAGTGTTCCATAGTGGTACGTTGACGCCTGAAGGTATGGGCATCGCCTTAGGTTTCATGTTTCTATTTGTGCTTGTGAATTATTATGGTGTCAAGATATTTGCTAGAATAATAAATGGGCTAACGGCCTTGAAACTGGTTGTGCCAACAGTGACCATGCTGACCCTCATCCTCCTATCATTCAGATTCAGGAATTTTACGGTTTCGGGATTTTATCCGTATGGACTTTCATCGGTGCTTGCAGCGATTGTCTCCGCAGGGATCGTATATTCATACCTTGGGTTTCAAGCCGTAATTAACCTTGCAGGCGAATCCAAAAGGCCAGCTAGAGACGGGCCAACAGCGCTCATTCTTGTCATCATCTTTTCGCTTGTATTCTATATAGCACTGGAAATAACCTTCATAGGTTCCGTTCCTTCTTCCTTTCTGCGACATGGATGGTCTGGATTGTTTCTGGCCTCTCCCTTTGCAGATATAGCTCTGTATTTCAACCTGACGTGGCTCTATTCGCTGATCATAGCTGATTCGATATATTCGCCAAGCGGATCCTCTATGGCGGCCGTAGCTTCGAACTCCAGGGCAACGTATGCACTCGCGAAGGATGGTTTCTTCCCATCATTCTTTGTTCGCATTGATGGCAAAACTGGTATACCACGAATTGCGCTGATATTTAACTTCGTGATCTCAGCGATCGTACTTTTGACGCTGAAGAGCTGGCATTCCATAATTGAGGCACTAGGTGTGCTTCTGCTGATATCATTCATTGGCCCTGCTGCGTCGTCCGGCGTTATAAGGCGAACATCGCCAGAGAATCAGATACTGAAGGGGCTTTATGGAGTAGTACAGCCTGCAATCTTCGTTATGGCTGGGATCATAATTTTCATTACTCCGTTCACCAAGATCGACATAGTCATAGCTTTGTTCTCTATTCCGGCGGTGCTGCTGATATTGAAAGAAAAGAATTTCAGAAATGTTGACCTAGGATACGGGATTTGGCTACCGGTCTATCTGATAATTATTCTTTCGTTCTCCTTTCTGCACACCTACTATGAATCGTTAAACATACTTGTTCCTATCACAGCTTTCGTATTTCTATCATTATTTGTATATATTATCGCCGTTAGAGCTGGAATCTCTTTCATGAAGTCCGGAAAACAAAAAGAATAAATGTATAAATGAAATTTCCCTCAAAGCTCCGGTGGTGTAGTCCGGCCAAGCATTAGGGACTCTCAATCCCCCGACTCGGGTCCAAATCCCGACCGGAGCATAGAATACAAATATGCTGGAAGTTGTCCTAGAAAAAACTTCATCTTATTTGCTTACTGTATTGCTGCATCTTAGGAATGGCGTTGATATATCTGCGTGATCGAAAGATCCTCATGCCTGAGGATTCTGTACGCATATTACGCCGATGCACCCTACTTCGGGTCCTCAGTTGTATATGTGTTTCTTGCCATGCGTGTATAGAATTTCATTTCTACCTTTTAGCGCAACAAGCTCGCGTCTCCTTTTGAAGTATTTATACAACATTTCCCCCTTGCAGATGACGAAAAGATAATCCCTATCCGTGCTCCCTCTAACTTTTCTCTACCTGTTGATGACTTCCATGATCTCAGGCGGAGGACCTATCTCTCTGACCTTCTGCCCCTTCCCTCTCACCCTTATCTTGTCCTGGCCGATGTTGTCAAGGCGGAGTTCGCATGCCTCCTGAGCCTTACGCCAGTCCAGAAAAGCAGCATGAACATACACCTTTCCTCTGGCCCTGTTCTTTCGGCTACATAGAGGCGTTTGTCTCTCTCTTTTGGTACGCATAATTCCACAACAAAGGAGTTCTACCCCTTGAAATATTTCAGATCCTTCTTCCCAATGTATTTGAGGTACCTGTTGGACACCTTGATGTGGTCGTTGGCTATTGAGTTACCCATTGTATCCCAGATCTTGCGTAAAATTACATTTATTGAGTCCGGTCCTCTAGGTTACAACTCTGTGCCTACATACGCTTCAGGAGCCTTATGGTGTTCCTCACTGTTTTATACCATCAAAACTTAACGCTCTGCATCAGGTCTTGACCTGAGGAGATATGCACTTCTTTTTAACCATATGTAAAGGACGTCAAGTTTTATCTTGAAAGTTATTGTGCTCATGATTTAGTAGGGTTGGAAACATTCACAACGAACTGTAATGGAGGTATTTTCGTTTTTCTTAGAATATTAGGGTGTCTCACAATTTAGGAACTGACGATTTTCACCATCTCCCTTGGCTTATCTACCATTTCGATGTTTGATGCGATCAATGAGATTGCATGCAATGGTCTTCAATCCAATCGCTTTATCGTATGATCCGCTCCTGACATACCATACGTAATCTGCCTTAAGTATCTCTTCCAGTATAGAGAACAGCCGTTCTATCCCTCATCTAAGGAAATACAGCGAAGAATACTTCTTTCTCAGATAGATACCAATGCTGCGGTTAACAGTCAATCGATTGGGAACTATGCCCCCTATGTTCGTATAGATAACAGTAATGGCATGCGTTATCAAAGGCGAAATCATATTTCTCTAAAATATCGTATACAGAATCTGCAAGTACGTACGGACAATTTCTGACAGAATCGATTATATGATGTGAAACACAAGAAACATGGATTTTTCCCTTCGTGATCTTATAGTTGATTATAAGCAAAGAATCCACCTCTATGAACACGTGGCATTTTCTTCCATAGAGCCATCTCTCCGTTGTCTTCGATTGATACAGGATTCTCGTAGTTTACATACTGTTTCCTCCTGACAGCAGTGAAATACCTATATTTACTTACAATTAATCGATAGTTGCACAATAATTCATGAGACATAAGAATACGATCTAACTGTTCATTCCATGCAGATCGAACTTCCGAGACCTTTATGACATCTAATACGATAGTATAGCATAAATTCCTATCATATTCATGTATTCTTCATCGTTCATGCATACATCAAGAATGGTCCGATATGTAGAATATCTGTAGCAGAATTAAGATCTCCAGGATCGGCCTATCTGTATATTTCATTTATCAGACGAAATTACACTGTCTACAATCTTCGATCAATGTGATATGCTTCCGGGGCATACCCCGTCATCAATTTCCTATTAATATTGTTCGACATTTGTCGGATGTTCCATAAAAGATAAAACCCCTATTTGAACGTAACAAAGTTTATAATTGCTCCTGTAGACCAAGCCTGAGGATAACACGGCTTAATTCTCAACTTACTAAGATCCATAATCTTTCCATAGCGATCTACACCAAAATATTCCGGCATTCTCCCATAATACTCGTATGCTGCAATCAACCTCTCTCTCAGCTCCCGATATTCCTTTAGATATCCTCTCCTTTTTATGCCATCCGCAATTATCCAATTGTCTTGTGGCCATATAGAACCGCGTTGATATGCTTTGGGATCGAAACGTGGATCCTTTGCTGATAATGTTCTTATTCCGTAATCAGTTAATAGATCACTTTCGAACAGTCTATCTATTACATCTCTTTCTCTAGATCGTGTTAGTATACCGCTGCCAATGAGATGCCCAGGATCAGACGTTGCTGCCTGTTCTATCACGCCATCCCCATCAACAGCAAGGCCATAATAACCAGTTTCTTCCAACCAGAATTTGTTTTCGAGAATCTCTCTCATTTTTGAATAAAAGTCCTTTAGATCCGGCAAAGACTCCTCGATGAGCGAGTCTGGAAATAAATTGAGCACAAAATCAGCACTTTCATAGAAATATCCCTGTACACCAACAGTTGCAACTGGGGATTTCAATCTGTCCATTATATCTCCAACTCCATCTCTCCATGATTGGGACATCAGACCTGCACCCAGCAGCGCTTTATCGTAGGTAATCAATCCATCAGATGATGAATATGCAATAAGGAACTGCATTGCCATCATAATCGAGTCTTTGAACTGTTCTATATCTATCAGATTTCTCAGGAACAGATTCTTTATCAAAAGTATGAATAAAGGCGTACTGTCCACAGAAAAATAATTTATGCGGCTGTTCAGCCATGGTATGGATCTTTTGCGGTCTAAAAATATTTTTTCATCATCATAATATTCATGAAGTATTTTTCCTGGATATTCTCCAATTGAATAATCTAGTTTACGCCCCTGCAGATCTTTAAGGTATATAACGGTATTTTGAGCTATATCTGGGAATAGATCAATGAGTTGAATTGAGGATATTATCGAATCACGGCCAAATAAAGCTCTAAATTTAGGTAAGCCTGCATACAGATATCCTTTAGGACTCCTCAATATGCGAATCTCATCCAATAGATTTCCAGGGACATCCTGAGACAACTCAAGGCACCAGCTTATAAGGCATATAAATAAAGGTCATTATGGTTTTAACCTGTTATACCGGCAGACATATAGCTACCTCTAAGGAATTTTGACAGTATTATTGTCAGGATTATCACAGGTATTGTAACCAACAGAGCAAAAACCGTACCAGTGAATATGTCGCCCCTTGCTGTACTTTCCAAGTATATCAATATAGGAAGGGTTGGATGCACTGGAGAAATGATGACTGCGAAAGTGAATTCGTCCCATGACATAAGCCACGAAAGTAGGAAAGCAGCCACAACACCAGGTACTGCAAGTGGAAATATGATGCGGTATAGTGCCTGTATGAATGTGGCTCCATCCACCCTTGCCTGATATTCGAGAGTTCGAGGCACGGATTCAAGTGAACCAGTTATCAGAAATACAGTTAACGGTAGAACAACAAGCTCCTGAGCTAAGGCTAGGCCCAGCGCAGAGTCGTAAAGACCTATCTTTATGAACGTGGCGCTAATAGGTATTGCTATGGTCAGCGATGGTATCATCGTGGAAAAGAACAGTAAACCAAGTATTAGATTGCTCAGTTTATATGGAATCCTGGATAGACCGTATGCGGCATGGAAACCTAACAATATTGCTATGGACGCCACGATGAAAGCTGTTTCCAGAGATTTATAGAATGCTGCTATCAAAATTGAACTATATCCAGAAAAAGCTGACTTGAGATTTTCTAAGGTAAATTTGCTAGGAATCAAAGGAGGATAATATGCGCCAAGAGTTTGACTTGGACTTGCAAACGCGATTATCACAAGAAAATAAAGTGGGATAATCACTATGAAAGAAAAGATAACACCGCCGATATAAAAATAATACTTTGATCTTGGGCCTTTGTATTCATTTACCATTCGAACTCACCTTTCCCTGTCTGGATCTCATAAACATCACAAGAGCAGCGAACACGAGAACGAATGCCAGCAGTATCGTTGCCCCGGCGTCAGCTGGATAAGCGTTAACCGTATCGAATAAGGCGTATGTCATGGTCGTGAGCAGTGCATGTGGAAACAGCAATAGTGCCATTGCGAATATATTGAACTCGCTTATGCCCCTTATCATCAGAGCTATGGCAATGAATCCGATCATATTTGGTATTGTTATATGGAAAAAGCGCGATATCGGACCGGCACCATCTACCATTGCCTGCGCATACAGGTCGCTAGGTATCGTTACCATTCCGGATAGCAATACCAGCGTCACTATCGGAGTATTCTTCCATGAATCCGCAAGTATCAGTACTAAGAGAGAGGTTCCATAGGAACCGGTCCAGTCTATGGGCTTTAAGTGCAGATCCAAAAGTACTGTGTTTGCGTATCCTCCAAACGTTGAAAATATGTCATGGAATATTACACCAGTCACAATCGTAGCCACACCGAACGGAATCAGAAAAATGGCTGAAAACACTCCTCTACCTCTGAATGGCTTTGAAAGCAAAGACGCAACTAGAAAGGCAACAGTAAACTGAAGTAGAAGAGCAGAAGCAGTAACGATGAATGTATTTATGATCGGAGAGGTTCCAAAGGTAGAAAATACGAAATTGTAATTGTACAAAGACGTCTTGCCGGTGGCTGTGTGAAAACTTCCGTAAACTGCTTCAATTGCAGGAATAAACGCCAAATACAATACATAAATAATAGCGGGCAGCATAAGTATATATGCTGTCCATTCGTCTCTCCATTTCATACTAAATACCTTATTTTTTCAAAGTTTATACAGATATCGGTGCATATGCATTCGGGTTATTGTAGAGTGTAGCGTTGGCTTGGCCATAGTTAGCTGCTATATAGCTATACATCTGGCTGTGAGCATAGCTTAGAAGACTCGGTATATCCGAATATGTCTTACTGTGGGTAACGAATAGCGGATTGAATACATCGTTGCAGAATATAACTTGCCATTCTGTGATCCATGGTGTTGGGTTTCTGAGGAATACTCCCGTAGCGATAGCCTGCTCAAGTGCTGTGAATATAACGGATTCGCTTTTCGGTAGATTCCTATAGGCGTTTTGATTTATAGCAACCCATGAAAGGTTCAGCAGGGTTTCCCTCTGTGCCTGCGCGCCAAGCAGGAATCTTATGAATGCTTCAAGACTTGGGATATTTGTCGCACCCTTTGGTATGAACAGAACGTCACCACCAAGTACATGATTCGCATTCACTGGACCGGCTGGACCAGGATAAACACCAAGCGTGGAATTAGTCATATTGTATGGTGAAGCCGTAAGTATATTGTAAACGTATGGCCACTGGTAATCAAGAATGGAATAATTACCTACCGCTAAACCCCTGTAGGACCCCCAGTATCCCGTTTTGAAGTCCGGGCTGAAATATGCGCTTAGATTGTAAAGCATTTCCACGGCGTGTATATCTCCTGTATCATTGAGATACAGCGGGTTGCCTCCAAACTGGACCATCATCTGGTACATCTCGGTTGCGGTGCTGGATCCTGTATGCCCTCCGTTTGTGGATGCCCCTTGGATCATTATTGGATCTTTACCAGTCTTGCTGTGTATCGTCATTGCGTCCTGAAGCAACTGTGTATAATTGGCTGGTGGAGAGCTTATGCCGGCATCAGACAGTGCGGTTTTATTATAGAATACAAGCGGAACATTACCACGGAATGGGAAGAAATATATTCCCCCAAAAACCTTCTGTTCATACTGAACCAGATTGGATGCCGCGGGAATAAGGCTTGATGGCATTAGCGCCGGAGACATTGCCGTGAGATTCATCAGCACATTTCCATGCGAGCTGTATATGAGCTGGCCGATTTCGAGGTTATCCTGTCCTGCCACTATTGGGCCTACATGGCCTGAAGCTTCCATAGCAAGTATATCTTTAGATACATCTTCACTTCCAACGTTAACGAATGTCACATGAATTCCAGGATATTCTGCCTCAAACTGTGGTATAAGCGTATCATTTATGAATTTGGCCTCAGATGCTGCTACGCTCTCATAGAATTCAATGTTGACAACGCTAGAGCTTGTCGTTTTTGCTGAATGGAATGGAAAGTAGCCCGCAGAGAATGCCACTATCGCGACAACCACTATCGCGATTATCCATCCCCATGGTTTCTTCTTTTCTTCATAGTCCTGACTTTCAGTCATTTTAATCATGGTGGTATTTCAAATCATTCTATTTAAGTATTTTTATTAGTAAATAGATTTTATGTGGAATAAATTAAGCTGTAATAAATTATATAATAAGCTATCTTAATACATTAAATGAATTAGGTCATTGTACCTGATTCTGTGCTTCTTCAAATGTTTTGTATTTTTTTATACTGAAGCTCACCTTATCTCCGGCATTATATTTTGTTTCAGACTTCAAAATGATCGATGAATCCTCCGGCCCAACGCAGTGGAGAAAATAAGTTCCACCTACCGTCTCCACCGAATCAACAGTAGCAATATATTCTCCTTCATCTTCGATAATAGCCCATTCCGGACGAAACCCTTTTTCCCCAATGAAGTTCATTGGATAATCCCCTATAAAATCTCCGACCCAGACGGTTTTTGGATCATTGTAGAGTTCTTCATACGATCCAATTTGCTCAAATTTTCCACTGTGCAAAACACCTATTCTGTCCCCAAGTGCTTCAGCTTCCTTCTGATCGTGGGTAACGAAGAGAAAAGTCTGATCAAGTTCCTGTTGAATCTTTTTTAGTTCATTTCTAGCTGCATATCTTACTCGCGCGTCCAGATTGCTTAATGGTTCGTCAAGCAGAAAGAGCGCAGGATTGCGTACAATTGCTCTTGCCAGAGCCACCCTTTGTTGCTGCCCACCACTTATCTGCGTTACTTTTTTATCCAATAGATTTTCAATTCCCAGTTTTTGTGCGGTTTCATGAACTCTTCTAGATATATTCCTGAAATGGTTCATCCTGAGAGGAAATGCGATGTTGTCAAAGACATTCATATTTGGATACAGGGCATAGTTCTGAAAAACCATGGCTATATTTCTCTTATTTGGAGGTAATTTTGTTACATCCTTGCCATCTATTATTATTTTTCCAGAATCAGGCTGTTCTATTCCGACTATTATCTTTAGAAGAGTAGATTTCCCAGTTCCAGAAGGTCCTAAAATAACAAAGAATTCTCCCTTCTCAATTGTCAATGAAAGATCCGATATCACCTTAAATTTACCATAGGATTTATTGATATTTCTAAGTTCAAGTTTTGCGGTCATACGTCGATATATTAAATCATTGATATTTAATCTTTTTAGAATTCTTCTATTTTCATATAAGAATGTCTATTAGATTTCTAATCTTAATTTTGTATAAAATAAGATAGAAACTATGTGATATACTAAATCTTTTAATATATTATATCAAATATAACTGACATCAAT
>JABEBW010003004.1_pt1 | contig 12681 bp, 9 predicted proteins | sample 7245961 | NCBI WGS metagenome assembly JABEBW01 (sample SAMN14506364, study PRJNA622280) | hot springs metagenome | biome: hot spring [ENVO:00000051]|acidic hot spring [ENVO:00002120]; feature: spring [ENVO:00000027]|sediment [ENVO:00002007]; material: sediment environment [ENVO:01001048]...
AAAGTCATCGATTGTGAAATCGAAAGATCCGTGTTTGATGCCGTAAAGCCAAGATCTAAGACATTTCCAATGAATGGGAAAGAGGTCTGTGTGTTGACCATGTATCCAATTGGTTTCAAGGTCTGTCCGGAAAATTCAACATTCCAGTTGAGATAAAGCGGAAGCACCATCGCCGAATTGCCCGGAATAGAGGAAGGATTCCAATACAAAGCGCCAGGCATGCTTATGACACTTGAAAAAGATTGCGTTGCCGAGAGAGTGTACGAGACGGAAGGGTAGAAAAGAAAATCTTTGTTGAGGAATAATCCCGTCAAAGGCAATCCAAGATTTGAAGAAAAAGAAAAGTTCTTTGGCGAAAGTGAAAATCCCGCTTCCATGGCAAGTTTACCGTAATGCGCAAGGCCAACGCTTAAGTAATCGTAAGTTGCGGAAGAAGAGATGTTTCCCAGCGCATAAACCGTGTTTTGTCCGAGTACGTCTCTCATGAGCGCAAAACCTCCCATTGAGTAAACTGGGGAGGTGCCATCGAAGGTAAGGGTTGGAATCATGCCAAAGCCCAAAGTTTTAAGATCCTCCTTGTATGGTTTGGAAAGGCTTTGAACATTTGAAGCAATTTTCATGAGTTCAACAGATGGATCAACCTGAACCTTTTCAAAGGTAAAGATCCCATTGACCGGGGTAAGTCTGTCTTTCCATCCGTCTATGACGAAAAGATTGTAACCATTCGTCGTGTATCCAGCGTAAAACAATCTATTTCCAACGACTTGAGGAGCGAATGCACCACCTACAACGTTCGTTATCTTGTAGAACTGTCCACTTTCAAAATTCAAAGCGTAAAGGTTGAAGATGCCATTTTTATCCGGCTGGGCAGCAGAGAAGATGATGTAATTTCCATTCTGCGAAATGGCCGGGTCGCGCATAAGGTAATTTCCGGCCACTACCTTGTAGACTGTGCCGTTGTCTAATTCGTATATCTCTTCTTTTCCACCGTAGGAGGCAGAAAAGAATATCTTGCCATCAAAAGCGGTCATGGACGTTATGACCATGTAAGTTGGATTGAGAAGTGTGTTTACCAATCCATTTTTGTAATTCAAAACTTTTATTGAATACAAACCGCCATTTTCATCAACGAAAGCGATATCAGTATTTGAGAGCCATGCGGTCATTAAAACGCCGTTAATAGATGTGTCTGAAACGTTACCGTTGGAATCTGCCACGAAAAGGCGATCGTAATCAAAATTACCACCGTTTTCAGGAACTATCCTGGTGAAAGCCACGCGATTTCCATCTGGAGAAACAGACAAAGATTGCACGTATCCGTTATCGTAAACAAATCCACCCGCATCGTAGAAATTTTTGCTGCTCATGTCGAGCGTGTTCATAACCTTTATAGACGGAATGGAAGCATCACTTTCGTCGTAGTAGTAAAGTTTTCCGTTTCCGCTCGCATTCACAAGACCTGTCCATCTTCCAGAGTGCGTTAACTGAATGCCTTCAAAGACGGTGCCAATTTTTGCGACTGCATCGTTGGTATTTTGCTTTTCACTTGAGATCCACCCAGAAATTATGTCTGAAAAATTCTTCTTTAATGCTTTTGAAATTGCCGCAGGGATGCCATCATTTGGGTTTTTGGAAAAGTCTGAAACTATGTTTTGGATAGAAGTGGCCCCATAAGTTTGCGCAATGTACCTTATAAAGCTCCCGCCGATAAGGTAAGGGGCCCCGGCGGGATCCCATCCGTCACTTCCATAATTTATCGATCCGCCAAGGCCTTTAAGCCTTCCAGCAAGTATGTATTCCCTTAAATACATTTCAAACATGGGATCGTTCAATCTGCCTCTGTTATCGTTGAAGATGGTCTCAGTGTACTCGGCAAGGCCCTCTTGAAAATAGGCAGGTATAACAAGTCCGTTGAAGATCGTAGATATTGGAGTACCATAAACTCTCAAGAGGTTGAGGCCGCCCTTTTGAGTGAGTAATATGTGCATGAGTTCGTGCGTGAAAACGAATTTTACCCACGGACTTACGCTTGGTGAAAAATACTGATCCGACGAAGCGTTCAAAAAGATGAAGATCACGTTGTCAACTGGATCTGTAACGGAATTAACAACATCAGTATCGTTTTCAAAGACAACCGTTAATTTAGACGAAGGCTGTATCCCGTAAAAATTTGTCATTTCAGCGTAAACTGTGTCTGCGTATTTGAGAAATTCATTTACCGCATATTCACACCCAGGCTGATACACGACGTTTAAATAAGGAGTTGAGATGACCTCGTAAGATGAATAGGGATTTGAATAAATTGGCAAAAAAGGATTCATCGCCCCGAAGATGATCATAGGAACAAGAAGCAAAGACAAAAGCCATCCCAATTTTATCAATTGAATCCCTCCTTTTAAACCTTAATTCTCAATCTCAACTCTTTTGTTTCACCCGCCAAAAGGCTAAACTTCCACATGGGCGTTAAAGATGTCCCTTGGTATACTTTCTCAAATCCTCCTTCAGAATAAGAAATGGTATATATGGGATACATCCAATATTTAACGGGTTCCTCCGTTTCAACGCTTACGTGAACCTTTTCGTATTCGGTAACTATCTTTACCTCTTTAGTTTCAAAGGTTCCAACGTAGGAGGCTTTGTGCCTTTCTCCCCAATCAAAATACCTGTCATCGCTATCGCCAGACATCAGGTTGAAGGTCATTTCAGGTCCAAACCACAAAGATACTTTTCTATCAGATGAATTTTTGATCTTGTACGATACTTCAAGTGTATTTGATTTTAAATTGAATTCCTTTTCCACATCTATTGGAAGCCAATCTGCGCCTATCCATACGTGACCATGACGCATAAGTTTCGATTTTTCAATTATTTCGTATCGTTGATTGACGAAATCTCCTTGCTCTGGATAAACAGAGGATGCGTATCCTTCCAAAGTCGCGTTGTCTCCAAAGAAGTGATCCATGAAAGAAAAGCGTTCGTACCAATCAGTGTGAAGGTACTTCTGAAGGCCCTCTTCTTTTGTGAGAACGACATCGTGGATGGTCTTTGCCTTTCCAAGTTTTTCGAGTTGTTCATTTGTTATCGCTTTTGGCATCAACTCGTGGTAAACTTCGTATCTTCTTGTAAGAGAATTTATCAAGTTGTATGCCTTGTCTCTCAGATCAAACTCAACTACCCTGCCACCGTAATCTGGATCCACGACGATTTCAATCTTTTTGTTTTTAAGAATGATCTCATCAAGACCATCTTTATCGTAATCAAACTGCTCAATCTTCGTCCTTTCTGCCGGATCGATCATCGATTCGGCCTTTATAAGGTGCTCGTAAATTGCCGCTCTCAAATGTGGCAGATAAAGGCCTCCGAAAACTCCGTGCCAGTAAGGATCGTTGCATTGACCCTGCCAGTACTCGTCAAGAATTTTTTGGTCTTTTATGCCTTCATTTTGAATCATATCGTGGATGTAGAGCATCTTCTTGTGCATAAGGTTTGATTCGGTGTACTTGGCAAGGAAGGTGCGCCATATTCCACCCTTTAAAAACATTTCCATAGATTCAAAAGTGCCGTTGTTTTTCAAAGTTTCAATCAAAGATTCAAAGTTGGCACGTGCCCGCGTTGGCAAAGCCCATTCCATCATTTCACTGTAAGATGAAATTGGAAGGTACGTCCTTCCCATCGCACTGTACTTATCCACATACTCCGAAAAAGAGAGCATGTTGAGCCACTCGGAATTTGACTCAAGCGCCGAGAAAAACTCTTCGAGCCACGCCTTCGTGTAAACCTGCTCGTAAGTTCCAGGCCAAACGCCGAACTTTTCTCCATCGTCAAACATGACAAGGACATTTTTTCCGTCTGAAGTGGCCATTGATTTTAAAAATGAAATTGTATCTTCAACCTTCTCAAATGGAATTAGATATCTCAATTTTTTGGATATTGGAAAGACCTTAAGCGTGTATCCTTCTTCCTCAGTCACGTAGTAACCCGTCAGTTCATCTTCGTAATGACCGGCATTTTTAAAATGGGAATCATCCACAACGACGTATTCAACATCTGCCATGGCGAGCGCCTTGGATATCTGAGGTTCCCACACCCTTTCGGCAAGCCACATGCCGCGAGGCTTAACTCCAAAAAGTTCCTTAACCCTTTTTGATAATTTTTTTATCTGATTAACCCTATCTTCTTCGGGTATCACTGGAATTATAGGCTCGTAAAATCCTCCCGTGAATATCTCGATCTGTCCTTTTTCAACGAGTTTCTTTACCCTTTGTATGTAATCTGGATATCTTTTTGCCAATTCATCCAAAAGCCATCCTGAAAAGTGTAAGGCTATTTTAACCTTCGGATGTTTTTCAAGCGTTTCAATGAAAGGGCTGTAAGATTTTTTGTAAGCGTCTTCAATTACAAATCCAAAGTTTCCCACTGGCTGGTGATTATGAATACCAAATAAAAAGTTAACCTTGTTCAAAATTTGCACCTCCCAAACTTTTCTGCTTTCTCTTTTTGTATTTTATATCGTACTTGTTGCTTTGTTGAGCATCAAAGATCATCTTGATCTTGACGTTAGAAACTTTTTCAATCGATTTTATAATACCATCATCAAGATAGGCTTTCAAAATGGGCGGAAGGTGAACTTCTACCTCTCCTATGTCTTTGTAATTCGTCGATTGCAGTTCTTTGATGATCTCCTTCATCAGCCTGTTAGGCGATATTATGGTACCTTCTCCAAGGCAAATTGGACATTTGACTTTGTAGAAATCCCTCAACGGAGGAGATGTTCTCTTCCTTGTCATTTCAAGGAGGCCGAACTTTGTAAACCCTCCAATAGAGGTTTTTACTTTATCCTTTTTCAATTCCTCCTCAAGTACGTGAATTACCAATTGACGTTCTGATTCACTTTTCATGTCTATAAAGTCTATGACTATAACGCCACTTTCATTTCTTAACCTCAGTTGCCTTGGAATTTCCCTTGCACTTTCTATGTTGGTCTTCAAAATCAAATCTTCAGAATCAACTCCAGAGGTATTTGACCCTGTATTCACATCTATGACAAGCAAAGCCTCGGTAGGATCAAAATAAAGCACGCCTCCACTTGGCAATTTAACGGTTCTTGAAAGAGAATCAAGAATTTGCTTTTCTATGTTCAACTCTTTGAATGCATCTGCCCTGATGAGGCGTATCATAGGCTGTGATTTCAAATTCAAAGATTTTATTGTTTCAGAAAGTTTCTCATGAATCTTTTCATCATCAACGATTATTTCGTCAACCGTATCGTCGATCTTTTCTCTGAAGATGTAATCCAAAAGCCCAGAATCCTCGTATATCACCTGAGGCTTCCTTGCCCTCTTGAATTTTCTCTGTATTTCCTCCCATCTTTTTTTCAAAACCTGAAGTTCTTCAACGATCTTTTGAGTATCAACGCCTTCAGCGGCCGTTCTAACTACGAGTCCATAACCCTTCGAGATAGATTTTGCAATATCGTAAAGCCTTTTCCTTTCAAGTTGATCCGAAATCTTTTTTGAAACTCCAACATTCGAAACATGGGGCATTAAAACAAGGTATCTTCCCGCAATACTTATATACGAGGTTACCTGAGGCCCTTTTAAACCTATCGCATCCTTCTTTACCTGAACAAGTATCTTTTGCTTCGGTTTAAGCATCTCTACCTTTAAAGTCTTTCCATTTCTCGGCTTAGAAAGGCACAGATCCTTTTCTCTTAAGAAGGCATTTCTCCCCTCACCTATGTTGACAAATGCGGCTTGAAGATTTGGAACAACATTTTCTATCTTGCCAAGATATATGCTGCTGGTTATAGATTCTTCGTCTGCTTCTTCAAAATAAACCTCAACGAGTTGTTCATCTTCAAGTAAGGCTATTCTTAAACCATCTAACTCATCTTTGCTTACCACAACGCGTTTTACCGAAGTCTTACTGGTTACTATAAAGACCACCTCTTATTTGAATTCAAAATTATGTTTACGATCAAATTCTCCGCCATAACCTATATTTTACTTGAATTTTCATTCATAACCTTAGATAAAGTCTCCATTACCTTGTCCTCTCGAAAGGGCTTAACAACAAAATCTTTTGCCCCAGCCTGCATTGCCTCCATGACCATCATTTGCTGGCCCATAGCACTGCAGATGATTACCTTTGCGTTTGGATTTAACCTCATTATTTCTTTTGTGGCTTCTATGCCATTCATTTCTGACATTATCGTATCCATGAAGACAAGATCTGGCTTCAAATCTCGGTATTTTTCGACTGCATCTTTGCCATTGGTTGCTTCGCCCACAACTTCATGGCCGGCTTTTGTCATCATATCCTTTAGCAACATTCTCATGAAAGCAACATCGTCAACAATTAAGACTCTTGCGCTCATCTTTTTCCTCCTGAACAAATTTGTCCCTTTCATGCAGGTTCTGAAGATCGATGATCAATTTCTTTTCATTCATTATAGCACCTTTAAGAAATTCGGTGCCTTAAAAGAATGGTTTTGTATGGAGCAAATACCGAAGGATTTATGAAGCGGGCTGGACATGATGTTCTCCGTGTGTGTCCATATTTACCTTTAAAATCTGAGAAAAGTTTTCTACAATGTACGAAATGTCAAGCATAAGGGCGATAGAATTATTTTCAACTATTGCACCACAAAATTCTCTTTTTTCGAATACCTTTCCAAGCGTTTTTACGGCTGCTTCTGTTATTCCCACGAAATCATCGACGATAAGTCCGTATTTCTCAGATTCGCCTTTCACTATCACAGCGCTTTCCATTGAAGTAGAACTCTTATGCCCAAAATACTCTCTCATGTCTGCAAGGGGAATAATCCTATCTTCAACAAGTGCAACTTTGATCTTATCGATGTACTTTATCTCTTTCGGATCGATGGCAACTAACATGTCTATCTCTGAAATTGGGATAGCGTAAATTTGATTGCCTATTTTCGTCAAAAGCACCTTCTCATATTGATTCTGTGAATTTGAACTCGTTGTTGAAGTTGTTGAGGAAATTTCTGCCGTTTCAAATCCTTCAACTTCAAATTCCTCTACATGCACGCTTTCGACTTCTGAAACATTCGATATCCTATTTTCAATTTCAGGTATAGACTTTTTCGTTATGATAAATAATTTAACCGTCTTATCGAAATTTTCTTTCTCTATCTCTTCGACAGACGGTTCTGAAAATATTATTTGGCTTCCATCTGCTTCTATTCTTTTAAAAATCACAAGAACTCTTGCGGACTTCATGACGGCATCTTTTACCAAATTCACCGTGATTTTGTAAACTTGGAATCCATCTTTGATCGCCAATTTCGCAACTTTTAAAACAGAGTCCGAAGTGATATCAGAGGAACTTCGATATCGAACTTGATTTAAAGTGGAATTTTCTTTTGAAAATGTTTCATTTAGTTTGTCCGTCAAAAAATCATCTCCACTTTGAACAAATCAAAACTGGTGGAGGCGATGGGAATCGAACCCACGTCCGAAATACCTGCCGTGCGAGCTTCTCCGAGCGCAGCCCATGTTTATCGTCATTGGAATTTCCGCATGGGCACGGAAAATCCAACCAAGTTCCCTTTATTTTTCATGAATGAGTGGGAACACCTTCATTCATATAGTCCGGAATGCTGACGCCCTTACGTATCCCTCCGGACAAAGGACACGAGGACGGCTGCTTACATATTAAGCAGCGAGTGCGTATTCAGGATTGACGTTTATTGTCATTCCAACCTTTTTCACAGGGAGGTAGGCACCCCTGGCTCGCTTCTCGCAAAACACGTATCCCGTCGAAACCATTTCGCCCCCAAATAATTTTATCACAAATACCAAAAAAACAAAAGGGCACAACGCCCTTTAAATGGAGCAGGTGATGGGACTTGAACCCATGACCTCCGCCTTACCAAGGCGGCGCTCTACCGGTTGAAGCTACACCTGCCACTCTTATGGAGCGGGAAACGGGGATTGAACCCGCGACCTTCTGCTTGGCAAGCAGGCGCTCTACCACTGAGCTATTCCCGCACAAACATCACAAGAATTTGATTGGTGCGAGAGGTGGGACTTGAACCCACACGGTTTTATCCACTGGATCCTAAGTCCAGCGCGTCTGCCAATTCCGCCACCCTCGCCAACCACTGGTGACCCGTGCGGGATTCGGACCCGCGACCCCTTGATTAAAAGTCAAGTGCTCTACCAGCTGAGCTAACAGGTCTCCTTTCAAAGACAAAGAAATTTTATCATACAAGTTATTTAAAGTCAAGCGATCGAATTGACAATTTAGAATTGACAATTGAAAATGTACAATTACCGCCCACTAATCACTAATCTCTGCATTTGCCATAGGCCATTTGCTATATGCCATGTTGCATCGGCTTCGGCAGGTGCCTCCTCGATGTCTGGTCCTCACTTCGTTGCGGAGGCCATCTCGAAGGCATCCTGCCCTACGCCACCACTACTCACTAATCCCTAATCTCTAATGTCTAATCCCTAATCCCTGTATTTGCCATATGCCATTGGCTATACGCTATATGCCGCTTTTTGATCGGCTCCAGCATATGCCCCGTCGAAATCTGGTCCTCACTTCGTTGCGGAGGATTTCTCTGGGGCATTATGCTCTCCGCCTTATCCCATTTGCCATAGGCCATTTGCTATACGCCATATGCCATACGTCATGCCTTTCGCTTTAAGATTCATGATTGTCTCTTATCCTTCAACGTGCCTTCTCCATCAAAGATGATCGTTCCTACCTTTTCACCGTTGATAACTTTCAACGTTCCTACCTTTTCACCGTTGATAACTTTCAAGAAGTTTCCCTTTTCGAAAAAGTCCATAACTATTATGGGAATTGAGTATGATTTGCAAAGTGCGAAAGCAGATGTATCCATTACACTCAGATTTAACTTTATCGCTTCTTCAAAGGTAAGGTTTTCGAATTTTTTTGCATCGTTGTATTTTTTCGGATCTCTTGAATAGACGCCATCAACCTTTGTGCCCTTTATGAGCACTTCTGCCTTCATTTCCGCCGCCCTTAAGGCTGCGGCAGTATCAGTTGTGAACAGAGGGTTTGAAGTGCCGCCGGCAAATATGACAACTTTGTTTTCTGCGAAAGCCCTTTCGATGGCATCATATGTAAGATTTTCTATGGATGGAAGATTCGTTATTTTTGAAAGCACGACTGAATCTATGCCGTGTTTTTTCAAAGCAGAGAAAAGATACAAAGAATTTATGACTGTACCGAGCATTCCTATCTGATCCGCGTTTATAGAGCCTACGTAAGACAATTCTTCGCCTCTGAACAAATTGCCAGCCCCTATAACGATGCCAATTTTTATCTTCATTTCAAGTACTTTGGAAATCTCAGCGACTATCGCGTCTCCCATGTGCGAATCAATGCCTTTTTTTCCTTCTCCTGAAAGTACCTCTCCGCTCAACTTCAAAAGCACCCTTTTATACATCTTAGCCACCTCACATAAAAAAGGTGAGCAATACGCTCACCTTTTATTGACCTATTTCAAATCTAACGAATCTTCCAATTGAAATATTTTCTCCGAGTTTTGCAATTGCTTCCTTTATCATATCCATGATGGTCTTCGATTCGTCGAGAAAATACTTCTGCTCTAAAAGACAATTCTCCTGATAAAATTTTTCAAGTTTATTTTCTATGATCTTTTCAAGTGCCTGTCCGGTTTTTCCACTACCTTCATACTGTGCCCTGTATATTTCCTTTTCTTTTTCTATTACTGATGGATCTATTGCGTCTCTGCTTATATATTTTGGATTTTGCATGGCAATGTGTTTGCAAATGTCTCTTCCAAGTGCTTTAAATTCGTCAGTTTTAGCAACAAAATCAGTTTCGCAATTTAACTCAAGCATGACGCCAACTCTACCGTTGAAATGAATGTAATCGATGATCCATCCGTTAGTCGCGGTGCGGCCTATTTTCTTGTCTGCCTTTGAAAGCCCTTTCTTTCTCAGGATTTCCTTGGCTTTTTCCATGTCTCCTTCACTTTCAACAAGGGCATTCTTACAATCCATCATTCCGGCACCCGTCATATCTCGAAGTTCTTTAACTTTTATCGCGGAAATTTCCACTGTATTCCTCTCCTTTCAACTCTTCTCGAAAAAGATTTTACCACATGTGAACATACATTACAAAATCAAACCCATCCTCGCGGATGGGTTTTACTGGTCGGGGCGACTGGACTTGAACCAGCGACCTCCTGCGCCCCATGCAGATGCGCTAGCCATCTGCGCCACGCCCCGTTAATCATAGGATACCACAAAAAGCGCTTACTTTTCAATCATTTCGTTGATGATTCAACGGTTGTCTTCTTTCCAAAGTCTGTTGTGTAATATCCATTCCCTTTGAAGACGATCACTCCGAGATTACTCATCTGTCTGACCATCTTGCTGCCGCAAACTTCGCACTTAACTCCATCTGCTTCGGAAAACTTCTTAAGCAGAACCTCTTCATGTCCACAATTTGGACACACGTATCTGTAAAGTGGCAATTCGATCGCCTCCATATCTTATCTATCACGTCTCATAGTATTTTAACACATGTTTTTTAATTTATCTTTAAGATTACATTTTTCGTCTCGTAATGCACCACTTAATACGTCTTTGCCCTCTCATATTGAAATGGCCACTCTATTTCCACGCCTGAATCGTGAGCGATCTTCAAGGGCCAGTAAGGATCTCTCAAAAGTTGTCTTCCAACAAAGACAAGATCGCATTTTTCTGAATTAAGAGCGTATTCAAAAAGTTCAACTGAGTTAATCAATCCGCCACCTATAATTGCCAGACCAGTGCCAATTTTTACACGGCCAGCGTTGTCTATCATGTAACCTGGATAAACTTTGATCGATTGATCTGGGACCAAGCCACCTCCGCTCACGTTGACCGCGTCAATCTGGTCTTTGAAAAGGTTAAGGATGTCTATTGTATCGTCCACATCATTCCCGCCCTTTGCGTAATCAGATGCTGACACTCGTACCCAAAGAGGTTTGTCCCATACTTCTCTGACGGCAAAGATGATCTCCGTTAGAAATTTGGATCGTCTTTCCATGGATCCTCCGTAACTATCTGTCCTTTTGTTTGTGAGTGGAGACAAAAACTCGTTTATAAGATATCCATGTGCAGCGTGTATTTCAATGCCGTCAAAACCTGCCATTTTTGCACGTTTTGCGGCATTTTGAAACTTGCCAACAATTTGTTTTATCTCTTCAACTTTAAGTTCGCGGGGATGACCGTAATGTTCGCTGTACCTTATGGCAGAAGGAGCAACGGGATTATTGGTCGCTTTTGATTTTCTTCCCGCATGAGCAAGTTGGATGGCTATCTTAGCGCCCGATTCATGTACTCTATTTACGAGTTCTCTCAAACCCTCTACCTGCGAATCGTCCCAAATTCCCAGATCGTTGGGTGAGATTCTCCCGTCTGGCTCTACAGCCGTTGCTTCAACGATTATAAGCCCAACGTCTCCTATGGCTCTTGCAACGTAATGGGCGATGTGCCATGGCTTTACAGTGCCCGTGTCGTCTGAAGAGTACTGACACATGGGCGGCATCACGATTCTATTTTTTAATTCCAGACCTCCGAGTTTAAAAGGTTCAAAGATCACAAGACCATCTCCTCAAAGTATTTTAGATGCCAAAGCTGAAAGTTCTGATCTAACTCCTATCGAAAGAGTTAAATGCCCAGCCAGTGGATAATTTGAAAAACGTGAAGTTGAATATGAAAGCCCGTTGGAAAATGCGTCAAGGTAAGGGCTGTCTATTTGCGATATATCGCCTGTAAGCACTATTTTTGTTCCCACGCCCGCACGCGTTACTATGGTTTTAACCTCGTGAGGCGTTAAATTTTGCGCTTCGTCCACTATTATGAATTGATGAGGAATCGTTCTTCCCCTCGTGTAACTTAATGCTTCAACCTGAAGAAAATTGAGAGAATCTATTTTAGACGTTGATTTGCCGGCGTTGTCAAAAAGAAATTCAAGATTGTCCCTTATTGGTTCAAGCCATGGCTTCATCTTTTCCTCAGCACTTCCTGGAAGAAAACCTATGTCTTTTCCCATCGGAATAACGGGTCTTGTGACAGTCAATTTCTTGAATATTTTAAGTTCTGTGATCATGTAAAGTGCTGCTGCTATTGAAAGCAAAGTCTTGCCTGTCCCTGCTATTCCCAAAAGCGTTACAAATGAAAGTTCAGGATCGAGCAGAAGATCTAAAGCCATTATCTGCTCAACGTTGAGAGGTTTTATTCCCCAGACATTGGTGTTGAAATCAACCTTTGATGGAATGAGTTTTCCATCTTTAAACCTAAAAATTTTAGAATCTTTGAAGATCACAAACTCATTTTGCCTCAAATTCAAACTTTTGAGATCTACGTCTGAAGATGAATTTTGATCGATTTGGGTGTATCCCTTCAGAAGATCCATTTCTTCTGTCCTGTCTTTCAAATAATCCTGCGCTTCAAGACCAATTGCATCGGCTTTTATACGCATGTTTATGTCTTTGCTGACGAGAATTGTCCTTACGCTCGGGTCTCTTTTGCTTATCTGCATCGTGTAAAAAAGTATCCAATCATCCATGACCTTATCGGATAAAAATCTTGGCATTTCTTTGAAATCTTCTATGACTTCGACCTTCAAAATTCCGCCACCGTCTATCTTAACGCCCTTGAAAAG
>JABEBW010000617.1_pt1 | contig 12650 bp, 16 predicted proteins | sample 7245961 | NCBI WGS metagenome assembly JABEBW01 (sample SAMN14506364, study PRJNA622280) | hot springs metagenome | biome: hot spring [ENVO:00000051]|acidic hot spring [ENVO:00002120]; feature: spring [ENVO:00000027]|sediment [ENVO:00002007]; material: sediment environment [ENVO:01001048]...
TAGCTGGTTCGCATTGAGCTTCCACATTCTACATTGTGCCTACAGGGATTGAAGCTTTCTCTGGAGACGCCATGCCCGGGTAAGCACATGGATCGTTGCCCCTAGCCAAGTGGCCTGCCTGACACACGAGCATGTTTCTGCTCGCTGCTATATACATATTAACAACGAGATGCAAATGCGGGATGGATGGTTCGTAAGGGAAGCTGAAGCCAGTGCCGCTAGTACATACAAATACACATGCTAAGTACTTTCTATCTATTATATTGTCCGCTTTTTTGCCGAGCAAGATCGAGTACGGCTTTGTGAGTATGGCATAAAAAAGGAACCTACCCGGCTCCCGTATTAGCTGAATAGCTTCCGAAAGTCAGGCTCATAGTCGCCCATTATGTAGTGCAGCAACGCCCGCTCAGCATCTGCTGCATTATCCCATACCATGCCATCACTATCCACCATATGCTCTGTATTAGGCAGCGGAAATTGCTCAGCATATTTGTTAGCGATATCATCTAGTCTGGCATCATACTTGCTTTCGCATTCCGCTTTGGTAACTTTATTCTGCTTGAGATATTTTTTGTACTCTTGTTCTTGTTTGCTTGTTAGGTATTCAAACGCATGAAGATATTTGACTTCAATGCCGAACTCCGCTGCATTTACGGGCGTTATTATTACTTTTAAGCCTCTGCTGTTATCTCTGTATTGAAGCGTCTGATTCTTGAAGTCGGCATATACATAAGCTGTACTAGTTGTTGCTTCTTTCACCTTACTATTGATTATCTTTACTACCATTCCAGCAGCATTTGCATATACATTTAGCATACGCCGTATTGCTTCTGACTGTTGCTTCATGCTGATACATCTGGCACGTTCTCTATCAATGTTAGCCCTGTAGCTGTTCACCACTTTCGTTTCTACTTTGTTCCCATACTCATCAGTAATAGTGCTGCTGATGTAATCCACTACATACTTCATTTTGTTGCCCCCTTTCATTTTGCCGCACGGCACCCCACTACTATGTATACATATACACGCATGGTGGTGTGCTCATGCAGATGCAAGTACATTAGCATGCCCATACATATACCTATGTAGTAGCATACTAATGCATGTGCCAGTTGCCCATGCAGGCGCAAACAGAGTATCATGCCTATACATATACAGGCGTGGTAGTGTGCTCATACCAGTGCAAGCGTATGTATATGTAGCAGATGCAAGTGCGCTCATCGGCATATAAGCATACTAATACACATGCAAGCGTATCGGCATATGTGCAAGTATAGAAGCATATGCAAGCATGTGCATGTAAGCAACAGATACAAGTGCGTATGAGTAAGCAACAAATGCAAGCGCCTGTGTGCAAGCAACACATACAAGCATCGTAGCACGCTCATACAGATACAGGTGTATCAGCATAAGCAAGTATATCGGCATATGCAAGCTAATACATATACATATATGCTACAAATACTCTTCCCTTACGAACAATACATATACATATATGCAGCAGAGTGCCTCCTCTTACGATCATATGCAAGCATAATGCTATATATATCTCTTATATTGGTCGCCTCTGCCAGCATGCGCTCATATAGTATGCGCGATGCAGCTACGGCTTTGAGAGTATCAATAATAAAAAAGCAAGACACCTCTTATGCAGAGGTGCCCGCTGATGTTGCCGATGTTGCCTTACCGGCGTTGCTGGTCTGCACTTCCTCCTCTTCTGCTTCTTCAGCTTCTATGTGCCCTGCGGTAAACTTATCGATAGCAGCTCCTATGAAACCGCTATCCACTGAGCTGATGATGCCGACAAGTGCACCGCCACCACCAGCAAGTAAGCCACCGATCAGCGCGTTAATGCCGATCGTGGCTGTTTTCTTCTTTTGTTGCTACTTTAGCAGTTGCCGTGGGTTCAGTTGCTACTGCAACTTTCTGAATTGCCGGCATCATAACCCAACTATTTCCGTCATCTGTAACTCTGACGAAGAAATCTTTGCCAGCAAGGCTAATGACACCGACCTTAAATGCACACCGAACCTTGCCGTTGTCATAGGCAACACAAGATGCCGGCTGACCGTTGAGTAAACGAGGGTTAAGCCTTCTCATAGCATCTTCGTCATCTGTCCAAATGCTAATGTAACCCTTAAACACACTAATATTGAATGTCATACTATTCCTCCTTTTGGGATGCCTGCCGAAACGGTCAGGACTTACACCCATGAGAATTTTGATACCTAAAAAAAACAAACACGTGTATTCGCTGATGCATACATTACATGCATATGCACCAGCAAACACACGTGCAGGAAGGGGGCTAAATTGTTATATTAGAGTTCGACCATTTCTAATAGTTCAATATTGCCCTTTCATCGGTATTATCCGGCTGTTTAAACGTTTCCACGAATTTCAAGCCGTTGTATGCCATACGTTTAATTATGGGCTTGCCTTTTGCGTCAAATCCTCTGAAATTATCGGCAATGTTGACCCACACCATGTTATTTTCTCTAATGTACTGAGGCACTTCTACTCCGATTGCCCTTTCGAAGACAGCTACTATCTCTTTGGATGGGTAAAGAATACGAACGGCATTCTCTATCTTTTGTTCCGAAATAACAAGTTCATACTTGTGATTCCTAAGCAATGTTCCAACACCAAATCTGTGCGATATATCCACACTTTTGTGTGACATATACGGAGAGTTCAACTTACAGAATAGGTATTGAAAACCACCATTGCCGTCACCAGGGATTGCAACCTCTAAACAAGTAGAGGCCATAAGACTTTTTAATGCACTTCTGACGCGTAGATAGTCACTCATTTTCATACATATATCTCCTTTCACATTGGAAGTTATAATGGCCATAATTGAGCCATTATTCTAAAATACACACACGTGTATCTGCCAAATGTGTATGACAATCATATGATGTGTATGACATACACAAGCCACAGGTGCTCGTCGCCCACACCAATAGAATGAGAGCAGGAGGACATATTCACGATTATGATGTATAGAGTGTCCCTCTTATGAACCTAATCAGCTATATACTGCCGATTAGGCTCGTAAGAAGGACGCTCTGTATTAGCAGCGTCCAGAAGTAAGCAGCAGACCTGTGTTAGCGTCTGCTGTTCGACGTGCCATCTCCAAGCACGTCAAAGAACGATTTATATATCCTATCAGCTAACATTAGTGTCACGGGATCGCCATCATCATCTGCGGCCATTCTGAGGCCGTGTTTGTGTGGAATCCCTATTACTTCCGCACCTGTTACATCCTCTAAGAAGCCGAAGCCTAAATAGTTCAGAGTTGGACTTCTTTGAGCGATTACTGGTATGTGACTATCTAAGCCGTTTGCCGCGCGCATTTGTTCAATTGTTGCTTTGAGTTGTCTGACTTCTTTCAACGTTGGACTGTGTTCAAAGGTTAGACTACCGACGTCGCTGAGTACTAAATCTATTTGCGTTTGGCTAAGCCCTATTGTTTTGAGCACGATTACGTTGTCTATTAGTTTGACGAATGCGCGTTTGCCGACGGTAAAGCCGTCATCATCTCCGTTTACTTTTGCCGCAACTCTTCCCTTGATAGCAGGCATGTGCGCTGGGTACTTTGCGTAATAATACGCAGCTCCTTTCATGGTGCTTATTAGTTTTTGCAAATTGGATTGTAGCATTTCAACTCTCTTGTTGGCATCCTTTGTTCTTAAATATGCCACAACACCGAATATTTCCTTCATTTCTTTTGTTAGCACGAAATGCTTTTCACCATTAGCGTCAGTATAAGCTGATACTGGTGCCGGTGCAACTAGTTGTATTTTGACTACTACCCAACGATTGCTACTATCTATACCTATTGGTATCAATATGCTATCGCCGAATCTAATAGTGAGTTTATGTGCAACATCCTCATCCAGTTCGGACAATTGCAGGTTATCATATCCTGCGATATTTGCGATATCATTGATATCTCTGAGTATTTTCTCTGGTACATTGATATGTTTGCCGTCAGACGTAACGAATGTAAAGCCGTTGAATTGTTTATCAGCCACAAATGTATTGTATAGTTGTGGCACAACTATTTGCTTGTCACCCAATAATTCAGCAGCCTTGCCTAACGTCACATATCTGATGCCGCTCTTTGATACGAAATCTTGTTTTTGAAGATTTCTCAGCGAGCGCACCAGACGTGCACGAGTGCTTGTTTCTACATCCATTGTCTTAACCAATTTAACAAATTCAGGCATTGTTGCTTTAGCCACGTTCAACGCCGAGAAATACGTGAACGTAGCTCCGTGTTTGTCAACGTGGGCTGTATAACGTTGGCTGACATCTACAAGTGCCTGATATCTGCCAACTACTACATGTTCTATGACATGTTGCTTGCCATCAATCCCATTGAATGTCACGGTAGCATTCAACGGATTGAAACCGAGCCGCGCTTCGCACTCTCTGATGAGAGCTTCTAATACTTGAATTTCGAAGCCCTCACGAAGAATGATATGCCTAAAGCCAAGTAACTCAGCTGCTAATCTTGCTGCAGACAGCAACTGAGTAGCAAGCTTATTCTCGCGGCTATTATCATTCCTTGCTATTAGTTCTACTTCGCCGTTTATGCCGCTGACACGTATCGGCGTTTTGAATTCCGATATCGTTAAGCCTTTGTTCCTAGCAATGCTTATTTTGACTACACCTGTTACTTGTGTACCGTCATCGCGGTTGAGTGTATTGAAATATTGCTGATTTATCATGTAAGCGTCTTCATCTACACCTGCATATGGATTGTTTGATTTCAACAGCGGATAGAATGCTTTCACTGTTGCCGATGGCGCGAACAGTATTATTGGCTGTATTCCGTCTTCAATTCCAGTAAGCAGTTTGCCATCAGACATTCTGATGTCAAATCTTACTTTGCCTCTGCCATCAGTTACGTCTGGGCTTGCTGCCCAGAGAGACGTTGTACATCTCTTGGGGTCAGTGAAGCGAGCGAGCGGGTTACTTCTCAACTCATATTCAGTAACCCTTGCCACAGAACCGCTTCTCTTAAGAACCACATCACCGTTTGTGGCCACATAATGCTCGAAGCCGACCCTTGGCGCCCATATAGATGCCGGCTTGTTCGGAGAGCTGAGACTGACTATGTCCCAGCCATCTTCAACGGCTTGTTTGAATGTTGTATCCAGCTCTTCTGTGAGAGCTTGCATTCTCTTATCTTCCGTGACTACGACAGCTGCATGTGTTACGTACGCAGATGCATTTGGTTTGTATATGGCTGACATTCTCTGTCTTGCGATTGCAAGTATGTTGGATGCACTCTTTCCTTCAATTAGCGCATTACTTAATGTGTCAAATATGCCGTCAACAACTTTATACGTATGATTATCATCGAGATATATCGCGTCGGCTATAAGGCCGGTCGACGGCACAAAAATTGCTTGTTCGATACCACTATCAATTGTGTTGTTTGGCTCCCATTTTGTAGGAGCTTTCATCGAATATTGTACAAGTACTCCGTTTGTCGTCGACACGATGCTCATGTGCTGCAAAGTTCTTCCGTGATTAGCAACAGCATTTTTCAATGCTTGCGCCAGAAAGCTAATGCGTTCCACAATTGCTTGTTGCTTTATACTAACGGTGGTGTTGCTCTTTGCTGTTTCGGCTTTAGCATGTGCTTCTTGATTTTCAAGTTCTGCTTGGACTTCTGCTATATCTATTCCGTCATTTGCTACCTCTGCTTCACCACTGTTATCTTCTGCTTCGATCGCTGGGTAGGCGCCTTTCAACGCTTCCTTGCGATCTTTGAAATCACCTGCTGTTATTGCACCAAGCAACCTTTTATCTGCTTTATCTTTTTGTGCTATCTCTGTAGCGAGCTGCTGAGCACCCTCGGTAGGCGCTATACTCTTAAGCAGCTGATCGGCAATAAATGCCCAATCAGCCTTCCACATCTTGCCGAGGATTTGGTCAAATGGGTCTGCAAACCCATTGCGGCCAAACGCAGCAGTTATTGTCTTTTGACCCTTTGTTATGCTTGCTAAGTGTTGTATCATCTTAGCGAGGACCACAAACAGCAGGTCAGCGCTTTCTTGGCTAAAGCGCTTCCGAAGTACCTCAAGTGCCTCTTGGGGTACTTCTTTTTGATTGTCGATATACAGAACGATAGAGTTCACTTCGCTGTTGCCATTTTTGTTCATAATCCCGCCTTCGATATCTTCCCTCATTAGTGTGCTGATCGCAGCGTGCGCTAGATATACTAGCGTATGTTGAGAAAACTTATTGCTGCGTATGTTGCCATTCCGTATTTCGCTAACTGCCATAGAATCTAACCTAGTCCCTGCCGCAGTGACAGGACCGGTTTTTGCCTTTATGTCGTTCAGCTTGCTGCTGACATGCAGCACTTCTTCTACTGTTTCTTTCTCACTCTGCTGAGCTCTCTTGAGCTCATTTTCAGCATCGAAAGGTAATCTCATATTCATTCCTCCTTTGTCAAATTTTCAAAATGCACTTACAATAAACTTCGTTACTGCTTTGCCGTTTTTTGCATACATCTTTACTGCATATATCGCGCGGCCATTTACAACTACACTTTTCACATCCTCACCAGGCTGCATTGCGAGCCCGTCCTCTAGGTAGGCCAACAGGCCTGCCTCCAAACTTTCGGCAACAGGAACCACAACTTCTGCTCCTGCCAACTGCATTCTTTTCCAAGCAAATTTGTTCATGACTACTCCTTTGCGCACAGCGTGCCTTTCGGTCACGTCTTACGTGCAGAGGGGTGGGGCACGAAACGTGCCACGGGTGTCTCACACACACAATGCATGGGTACAATGTATGGGCACAGTACGGTCACGATGCGCGGGCACAATGCACGGCATAAAAAAAGAGGCTCTTTTCAGAGCCTCTCGCACTACACACAGTACGGTTATCGCATGCTGACTACCAGTTGTGCTTGTTATGTAGATGTAATTCTATACGGTATATATCTATGCCTATTTCGATAAGCAGTAATGACACGAACGCTATTGGATAGCTTACGTGACCTATCCACCATATAGGAAAAGCTATTATTGTAGATGATGCCAACACCGCAATTGCTCGTACAATAAATAAGGCAAGTATCTTCATGGTTTCCACCTTAAGACCAAGAAACGCTAGTATTTGCTGGATTGCCTGTGGTAGTTTGATATATCGGATTGTATGGATTAGACGGAGTATACGGACTATACGGAATAGTATTTGGCTGTACAGGTACATTTGCTGGCCGCAAAGCTTGTACTAAGCTGAACAACATCTCCAAAGTAGTTGACAGGTACTTAACGTGTTCTTCCAACACATCCACCTTGTACTTAAGCATTTCCAATTCTGATTGGTTATTGGACGATTCTGTCATCTCTACTAAACACCTCCTCGAACTGTTTGCCTTCCGGCGAATTGACTCTGATGCAGAGAACAGAGACATAGCGGTTGTCATCATCAACGGCAATGATGGCGTGTGCAAGCAATTCTTCAAAAAAGAAAATGTTGTTGTCCTTCATTCAATAAATCATGAATACGATGATATAATTATTCCAGCAGAAAAATGGGATGAAGAATGTAGAATTGTTGGCGTGGTAGTCGCACGCTTTGAGAACTTTAAAAATGTAAAAGTGAAAAAAACACTAAGGGGGTAGAATTATGAAGAAATTCATAGGTTTATTCATTGCGCTGGGAATATTGATATTCGCTCTTTCTGCTTGTATGAACATTTCAACTTTCGACACTTCGCTGTTTAAGCTTGTGGCATCGAACGATAGCAAAACATATTTAATTGAATTTGATACAGATTCAGCAACGCTCCTTCAAAGTATTAATATGAGTTGGTATCAGCATCCGCTTGCTATATATAACAATCAACTCGTTACTGTTACAAAATATAGTAATTATTGGACTTACACAGGTTACTCAATAACAAAATCTAATTTTATGCAACAACAATGGAGTTTTGACTTAACTGATTACTCCAACAAGCAATTTGTAGGTTTCAACGGTAATGAACTTGCTCTTATATCGCCAGTCGATGATAAATTTTATATCTATTCAACAAATGGTTCTCTTTTATATACAACATCATTGAAGGTTGGTTCGTTTCTTACTGGATTAGCAGATGAAAATGGTAATTTCTACGCATTTTATTATTTATGGAGTAGCGAAGATTCTGATATGCGAAATTACATTTTTGAATATAATCCAACTTCAAACTCAACTTCTTTGCTGAAATTACCTCTTTGGGGATATGTGTATGATCCAAAAATAATAGGCAATTACCTCTATTTCGGGATGAACAAAGGACTTTACTTCTTAAACCTTCAAAACCCCACTGACTTATATTACATAACAACCGCCGGCGAATGTTATGCCTTGAATGGTTTTAATGACTTCTTATATATTTACGACACGCAAAAAGGAGTTGAACTAATAAATATCGCCACTCCCACGCAAGCTTATATTGAGAAGACTTTTTCTAATATGCAATTGAACAGTGGTTCTCTTATATACAAAAATTATCTAATAACCTATGGTAGAAACTATAACTATGAAATATACCTGTACGATATCTCAGATCCCACTTCTCCCATAGAACTTTACACCACAGGAGATAACAATATTTATATTTGGGATAAACCTATAATGTCAATTCAACAATAAGATATTTCAGGGGTGAAAATCATCGAGGTGAAACATTGAAGCGAGCGGGAGAGTTGATTACGGCAGGCTAAAAGCTTTGGTGCTGTATACCGATTACATGCACGAAACAGGCATAGCGTTCATCGTCCCTAAGGGCCTGTTCAACAAAGAAATAGCCGATCAGAATGCTAAAAAGCCGAAATTCTCAGTTGTGTGAGGTGTGGCGTATGAAGATGATAGATAAGATACTTGAAGATATGTACAATAGGCCGATAAGCGGCAAAACCATTGCAAGCGATTCGCCTGATGCGACCGCATTTATATCTGTAGACCAAAACAGCATAGAGCTGTGCCCCAACGAGTATACAGGTATACAAGTAGATGAAGACGGGCTTAAAACGTTGGGCAAATTGTCAATAAACAGCTCGATGGACAAATTCAGCATAGGCGCATTGTGGCAGCTTAATCCAACACAGATGAGCTACGTGCCGTCCACAGCAGCGACACCGATACCCACTTTCCTGCCAAATAACCCGCTTTCATCTGTTGTTAGTTTTGCAAAGAAACTCAAAGCTTTAGCTGGGATGATGTGATATGCAGACAACAACGTTCGACATATACTACGATGGCGATTTGCTGTTCACAGACGGCGACTATATGCTGGTAACTGACAGGAATGCGTTCAAAAACGTGCTTAAGCTGAAAACGGCTATAAGCGCAGGCGACTTTCTTGCAGATACCAATCTTGGCTCGAACCTCATGATGGCTATAGGACAGCTTCCGCCAAGTGCTAGTGATAAAGAGATTGCAAGGACGATAAGAGGAGAAGTTGTAAAGGCTTTGTATTACGCAGACGCCATGTTAGCAGCGCTGGCAAGCGTGGATGTGCAAGTAAGCAGCACGCCAGATAAAAGCGTCAGCGTTTCGATAAACTTCAAAGATCCAAATGTATCGCTGCCGCAAGCTTTGAGACTTAATTTTGTTTACACAAACGCAGGCTGGCAAATGTACATAGATGATTAAATCACCTCCATTTGTGCTATTATTAGTTAAAGCACAACGGAGGTGATCGTGTGAGGAAAGAATTTGTTGAAGAAGCAAGCAAAATAGTTGCAGATGCCGTTGATATGGGTGCATCGTTCAAGCTGATACCAAATGGTGATACAATCATAGCCCAAGTTGACCGCAACGATTGTGCAGTAGCGATAGCAGGCAACGAAAAGTTTATAAAGACCATGCTTGCGGCATTCACATACTCTGTTATTTCCGGCGATACAGACTTAGACTTCGGTGAACAGCCTCAAACTGCAGAAAAGCCATCAAACATAATAGATATGTCTGACGTGGCTGCTAGGAATATCAAGCGAAATTAATCAGCAAGCTATTTTGCGGCGCTCTGTTTCTTATATACGCCGCAAATAATTCTGGCATAACATCTTGCCAAATTCTTCCAATAGCAACAGCGTATTCCCTTGTTTCTTGTTGTGCGGCAGGTACTGCCCTTAAATCCAAAACGTTCATAAGGCTTCTAACATTCAACGTCCAAAACCATTCAGTATATGTAGATACAGGCAGCACGGTGCGGGCAACCTCTTTAGTGCATCCGCTTGCTATTAGGCCTTTGTATGTTTCATATGCTTTGTTAAAGCTTTCCTTGATAGCCGATACATCAGCGCCGTTTGTGCGCTCTTCACTTGGTATGTAGAACTCATCTTCAAGCTCGGCATATCTGCCGCTCAGTTCGTTCCAACTGGATATCCTGTGCCGAACTAAATGCCTTGCTACAAATATAGGAGCCTTTATATGGTATGTTATAACAACGTGCTCAAACGGAGAATCGTGCCCTTGCTTCAGCAGCGTGTTTACCAGCTTCTTATCTGCTTCATCGCTGCTTTTGGATTTGTACGATACTCTGGCAGCACGTGCCACTGATTTGTAACTGCCCATGCTGTCCACATATTCGGCGAAACCGTGATCCAACACTTCTATCTTCATTCATTCCACCCCTTTGCCAAGTTTATAGCTCTTATCACTTGCAAGTAATAGCTTTCCATATCGTTTCCAGCGTAATAGTGCGTTATTGCAAAATGCGTGTCATCATTTACAATGTTATAGCGTTTAATCTACGCATGTATTCACCTCCAACATGTTCTTATTATATTTTGAGAATATTTTTTATTACGTTGTAGAAAGCGGGGTGTTGATGTTGAAATGCCCAATTTGCGGCTCAGATATGAAGACGGAAACAGTTACCAAAGACAAAGCTTTTGAGCAATTAGGCATGCCAAGTGCGCAAGAGCTGAAGCGTGCCCGCGAAGCGCTCGGTATCACAGAAGAAGAACTTGCAGATGTATTAGATAAAAGCGAATCGCTGATTGCAAAGATAGAAAGCGGAGACCGCAGGCCTTCAAGTGCAATGCTTTCGCTGTATAACAAATACGTTATAAGCGGGCCTGCGGCTTTTGCAAATGCTGTGGAGATTGCTTTTCAAGAAGGTATTATATCCAAAGAAGAACGCGACGCTATAATGGACAAATTACTTGGATAGCCACGATGTTATCTTTGCGGCTATTATCTCCTTGTTTGAGCCGCTGAGTATCAGAGGCTTCTTATCTTTTATCTTGTTCCATACCTTGTGCGAAGCCACGTCTATGTTGAATGCTATCGGCAAATCAGGCACGCTTTTTGGTGGCGTAAGGGGAGACATGTGCCTCAGCGACACGTTGTACTGTGCTATGTAGCCGTCAAGTTGCGGGTCTTCCAGCGCAAAATAGACAACATCAGCCATCTTCGGCAGCTTTACTGGCTTTATGGATTCGTCTTTCTTTGCAGCAAGTTCACTCACCATATCCTTAAGGTCTTCAATCTGCTTTTGCAGCTCTGCTATCTTGCTGTTGTATTGTGCTTCAAGCGAATGCATTTCTGCTTTGTATTTGTCTTCGTTGTCTACATACACCACATGCTTTTCGCTTTTTGCGTTGTTTAGCTTTTCTATCAGTGCCTCACGCTCAGCTTGCATGAATTGCATGTCGGCTTTGTACGATGTTTTTATGCTCTCGTATCTTTTCTCGATATCTTCTATCAACTTTGTATATTCTTCGGCAGCTTCCATCCTGTGTTCCAAACCAAGCAGCAGTCCGTAGTAAAATTCTACAAGTTCTTTTGGCGCTACAAACATGTCATTTTCAATTCTGCCACCAATGGCTTTTGCCACAAGCGTTAAATCGTTTCCGTATTTAATCCCATACTTTGGTATGACGTCGTCGTGTATGCTGTGATATACAGTGCCTTTTGCCAGATACTCTTCAACTACAACTTCCTTGTCTGCAGTTGTGCTGAATTTGTCTTCTTCCTCTCTTGTCATCTGCAGAAATTTCTTCATTTCTTCCACGCCATCTTCGTGTAGTATATGATATATAACAAAGCAGCATCGAGGTGTTATCTTGCTGTCCTCGATGCCGAAGTCCTTGCTCAAAACATCCCACGTGATTTTATCCATATCGCAATCTTTGTAATCGTTCATTATAGCTTCGTACATGTAGATAAGCCCCTGGTAATTTGCGACAGGCAACCTACCCGTGTTCAAGTAGCTGTGAAATACACGTGCTAGATAGAATGCGGGCATGATATATTCTGTTGAAACTTTTATGTCGACCTTCATAAGCCTCTGCATATTTTCCAAGAATTTATTCAGCATTTTGTTCCGCTTATGAAGTATGGTCGGCACCATGGTTAAATACACTATAGCGTCAAATGCTTCTATATTGTTGTTTATTATGTAATCAAACGTTCTCTTCCAGAATGCCTCCCACGGCCTAATGGCTTTGTACTTCATTCGGCACCTCCACATATGTAGTGCCGCGTATGCCGTTGATGCCAAGATTATCGGCTATATCTATCAGCCTATCTTGCTCGTACTTCGGCAGCGTATCGAATATGTCTTTGTCAATCCGCGGCCATTCGCTGCCGCTTTCAAAGTAAAGCACACGCTCTGCTTC
>JABEBW010003298.1_pt1 | contig 12573 bp, 9 predicted proteins | sample 7245961 | NCBI WGS metagenome assembly JABEBW01 (sample SAMN14506364, study PRJNA622280) | hot springs metagenome | biome: hot spring [ENVO:00000051]|acidic hot spring [ENVO:00002120]; feature: spring [ENVO:00000027]|sediment [ENVO:00002007]; material: sediment environment [ENVO:01001048]...
GTGGTGCCGTTGGGCTCCATCGTCCAGGACTGGGCCAGCACAGGAACGAGCTGCGTTAAGGAGGAGCCGTTGAAGGTCACAAGGCCCTGATATACCGCCGTGAAGAATGGTTCATCCACGACGTAGAAACCAGTCGCGGGGTCTAGGGCATCAGGTGAGTATATCTGGCCCATCGATCCCAGGTCAACTAAGGTGTTTGGGTTCGGAGGAGATATGGTCACGGTCTTAGTTGTCACCTTAGCAACCGGTTTGGACGGAACGTAATAGTGCTGGTAGGCCACGTACCCCACTGCGCCTACCACCACTATGACTATCACTATAACAGCTATCAGCAAAGTGCTGATGGGCTTCTTTCCTTGAGATCCACTTTGATTTTGCTTGCTTTCAGACATTTTAGTTTAGCAAAAGTGCGCGACATATAAGGGTTTCGACCTTTTTTTAATCCTCCACGATTTAAATCTGTCAAAAATTCAAACTCATCTCATTTTTGAAAAAAATCATTCAGAACCATCCTGGCTTAATTGATTACTTCTAGCCGATTCCTTGGCGCCCCTCACTATTTCAGGGCCGAAGGTCGGCAACGAAGAAAGAAAGGAGTCATCTGCCCTTAGGAAGTCCTCGACGCTCCTAATTCCGTTCTCAAATAGTATTCTCGCCCTTACCCTTCCTATGCCCTTAAGCCCGATTATCGGTATGAGCTCTTCCTTTATGCCCTCCTTTACTCTCACCGAAAGCCTGTAGTATTTCTCCCCGGCTCCTCCCCTCCTAAGGGGAGCGGACAACCTGTAAGCGGCGTAAAAAAGCCACTGGTACGTTTCTCTAAGCTGGTACAGATCGCCCGGGAGGACCCCGTACTTCTTCTCAATTGCTTCAATACCAGCCTCATCCATCCAATCCTTCAGCACGAGCGCTGTCTTAAGCGAAGATAACGGGTCCTCGCTGTCATAAACGCGATCCTTCAGCTCATCGCCCATTTCCCCGTCAAGCCTTTCGAGCGCCTCTTCAAGATCATCTTCTTCGCTTTCCCTTGCCCTGACCGTTCCCGCATCGGGGCTTAGTGCCACGGCGAATATGGCCATGAGGTCAGAGGAATCCGGCTTCATGGACTTCAAGGCGGCGCGGATTATGACAGCCGTTGCCGGCTTTACGTACAGCTCCGCGGTTCTTTTTCCAAAAGGCAGCGCCCGGTACCTCATTCCATCGAAGTGGACGAATCCCTCTGCCTCCAAGTAATCGAGAGATGACTTCACCTTGCCCTCTACAAAATCGTAGCTCGCCTTATATCCGGAAAAAGAAAGCTTAAAGAACTGCACAATGCCCTCCAAGGTATCCTCATAGCCCGATGCGATGGAGGCCAGCGTTTGAAAGTCGACCTCATCGCTCTGAAGGAGGTGCCCCTCTATCGGCTCGGGCGGAGAACGAACGTAAACGTCAAAGAACTCCTGTGGGTCGCGATCGTAAAAAGCTATGGCCTCCCCTTCCCTGTCGTACTGGGGCCTTCCCGCTCTCCCGCAAAGCTGCCTGAACTCCGTAACGGATATGGGCGTCATGCCGTAGCCAGATTCGTAACGCATGACGCTCGGAATGATGACCCGCCTCGCGGGCAAGTTAACGCCAGCAGCAAGCGTCGGGGTGGCAACTATGCCCTTTATCAAGCCGCGCTTGAACGAGGTTTCCACCGCGTTCCTCTGCTCAGGAGAAAGGCCGGCGTGGTGAAAGGCGATCCCCTTCTCGATAAGCGCTGCGAGCTCCTTTGCAATCTCGGTTCCATCGCTGGAAGAGATCGCCTTGGCCACGGCCTCGAGCTCTGGGCTGCCGCTGTACCTGTCGGTTACCGGGGCAAGGTCCTTTGCAAGCTTAACGGCGTTCCTCCTGCTGTTGGCAAAAACCAGAAACTGCCCTCCGTTTTTCAGCGAATCCTCTGCCAAGCACTTCACGTAGTGCGAGGGCTCGTCCTTTGGCCCGCAGACCTCGCGCTCCGAGCCGTCGTCATAAATAACCTTTCCATCGGTCATCACCCCAATTCTCAGGGGCACGGGACGCCAGTCGGAGCTAACCAGCGAGGCGTTCAGCCACTCGGCGAGCTCTTGAGCGTTCCCTATGGTTGCCGACATCGCTATTACCTGAGCACCTGGAAGCACCCTGACGAGCCTGGTCAGAACCGCCTCAAGCGTGGGTCCCCTGCTCTCGTCATTCATAAGGTGAACTTCATCTACCACAACCACTTTTACAGCCCCCAGCCAAGAGGGCCTTTGCCTCAGGAGCGAGTCAGCTTTTTCGTTGGTCGCTATTATAAGATCATAACGGGCAAGCCACTCGTCTTTTGAGTCATAGTCGCCCGTTGTAACGGCGACCCTCATCCCTATCCGCTGCCACGCCTGGGAGAGCTCCTCGTACTTCTCCGACGCCAAGGCCTTCAGGGGTACCAGGTAAAGGAACTTCGAGGTGGGATCCCTCATGTAATTCTGAGCGATGGCTATCTCCGCAACGAGCGTTTTCCCGCTGGACGTAGGGGAAGTTATCACGACGTTCCTCCCCTGAAGCAGTCCAGCATCGAGCGCAGACTCTTGAGGAGGATAGGGCTTCTCATACCCCCTCGAGGCAATCATCTGAGCCAGCCTGCGATCAAGCCACCTTTCCCAGTACACGATGAACATCTAGGACATATTCTATAAGCCTATGTCACTTGTCTCAGGTTTCTTGCGTTACGCCATATGAGGAACAGAAGCGCAGCCACCGGGACTATAAGCAAGAGGTAGCTTAGCTTAAATCCGATCGAGTCGATCATGATCCCGGCCACCGTGGGAACAATCACACCTATAATGGTCATAACCGAGAAAAAGAGGGAGTTGGCAGCATTTCTCAGTTCCTCGCGGAAACCCCTTCCTATGTAGATGAGCGATATCGGGAAGGTGAAGCCGTGAGGGAACCCAAGTATGATGAAGGCCAAGGCAAGCAGCATGAAGTTGGGCGATAACACCATCAGGAAGAGGCCAGCAATCGTCAAAGCCACTGACAGATAAGTGAGTTTGATCAGCTGCTCAAAGTGCTTCATGGAGAGAAGAAGCCTCATCAAAAAAGACGTGGAGAAGAAGAGCGCGAATAGCAACTCGATCTGCGAGTAGCTAGCGTTGAAGAAGTCCTTGGCGTAGATTCCTCCAAAAGCGGTAAGCATGGCAAACGGGATGTTGTAGGTTAGGTTGTTGTAAACCGCCGTCCAGAAGTAGGGATTCCCAGCAACCTCTTTGGCCTTTGTATTTGAACGCTTTTCCGATTGCGGGAATCTTATCGTCGGGGCAATGGCGGCCACTAGGACGCCTAAAGGCAGGAAAAGCAAGAAGACCTGCTTCAGTGAAAACTTCAGCAGCATCACGCCCTCCATAGATGGACCTACCACGAGACTTGTGCTGAGGGCAAGAGTATAAACAGCTAGCACCCTTTCCCTTACCTTGGGATCGTCATACAGACCGGCTGATGTAATTATGTTTGGCATAAGAAGGCCCATGACAAAGCCGCCAAGTACCGAGAGAACCCATATGGTCATTGGTGTCGCCAAATAAAACAGGGGAAGAAGCGCCGCAAAAGCGATGCTTGCCCCCATGAAGTAAACCCTTCTTCTGCGCGCGCATATCCTTGAGTTATAGAGCGTGGCCGCAAATGACGCTAATGAGAAGGCGCTCGAAAGCAGACCTATCTCAGTTGCACTCATATAGAAGTCGTACTTGGCCACGAGAGGCACCGTCGTTACCATCATGTTGTTGCTTGCCCTCAGAGCAAAGGTGATAAGGACTATGAAGGCCACTGTCAGCACGAGCTGCTTTCTCGCCATACGCTAATCTGATCACGGCGTAAAAACATTGCCGGCGCTAGCCTTGCTTCCGGCAGGACCTCTACAAGAGAACATCGGCGTGTCGTCGAGTAGAAGGTTTCAACGAAAATAGCGCATAACTTTTAAGGATTCCTTAAATCAAATGGAAAAATGGCATGTTAGGCCTCTCAGTCTTAAACTTTGCCTCGGCCGGGATTTGAACCCGGGTCCGCGGCTCGAAAGGCCGCTATCCTTGTCCGGTCTAGACTACCGAGGCATGGTTTAATCTAACACACTTAAAGGGTTTTTTAGAAAGGCCTCAGCCCGTTAGGTCATCGATTATGCGCTTCAGTCCCAAGACATCTATAAGCGACGAAAGCCTTGGCCCGCTTTTTCTGCCTATTATGCTCTCGTAAACGCTTGAAAAGGCCACGTCGATCGGCACTCCAGTTGTGCTTGATATATCCCTCAGCTTCTGGGACGCCTCGGCGCCGCTTTCTTTTCCCGTAAGCGAATTTATCCACTGTAGCACTATGCCCTCGGCCTTCTTTGGTCTGTACACTACGCGGTACTCTTCTGGAAGCTTATCGCTTTTTACCCATGCCTCCACGTAAGGCTTCAAATAATCGTCATCAAGGCCCATCCGCCTCTTGGCGCCTTCCCAGGTGCCCTCGATCTCGTAAGCCAGCAACAGCGAAACGAAGCGAACCTTCCATGAAGGAGATGGGTTTGAAAAGTGTATAGCCAATCTCTTCTTCTCATCTCTCGGCTTCTTCAAGTTGTCCTCAAAGTCCTCGATCAACCTTATGAGGCCCTCGCCCGAGTCATCCAAGTTCTTGTCCTTCTCTATGTCGACGCGTAGCAAGAAGTACTTAAGAACCTCAGGCGGAAGGTACTTCATGAGCTCAGAAAGGGATCCGACCCCCTGAGACTTACTCATCTTTCTGCCGTTCAGCAACACGAAACCCCAGCGATAAGTCAAGGGAGGCTCTTTGCCGAAAAGCTGCTTGTGAATGGCTTCTGCCGTGTCCCAGCTCCCACCCCTGGTGTGGTGATCCTTGCCGGCGCCTTCAAGCGTGACGCCAAGAAAGGCCTGCCTTGTGGGCCAATCCAAACGCCACGCCATCTTCCACTTGTGCGAGCTTATGGATACTTTTCCGCTGTGGCCGCATCCCTTCGCGTATCCGACGTCCTTGTCGTCAACGTAATATATGTATTCCCCGTCGAAGCCCGTGACCCTTGTCGTGGCTATGTTGCCGCACTTCTCACACACCGGCATCACTACGTCCATCCATGAGTCTGGAAGCTGCTTCAATGAGGTGACGCTTAGGATCTCCCTGACGGCCGGAAGCCTCTCAAAGAACATCTTTACATATGAATCGTAACGCCCAGCTTGGTAAAGCTCGGTAACGGGTATAACCCTTGGAAATACCCCAAGCTTATGCATAAATGAAACCGTGTCATCCAAAAAGTGCTGGCCGTAACTGGAGTGGCACCCATAAGGATCGGGCACGTCAACTAACGGCTTCCCAAGGTAAGGCTTCAGGTCGCCAGGCACCCCGCTCGGAACCGAATCAAACGCATCCATTATATCACCTATGAATATGAAATCAGGATCGTCTCCCATTTCTCTTAACCTGTTTGTTATCACTGAGGGGAAGAAGAACTCTTCAACGGTTCCTAGGTGCGTGGGGCCGCTGGTCGTGATAGCTGAAGCTATGACATGCTTACCAGGTCTACTCATCACCTTCTCGGCGATATCGCCAATCCAGCTTTGCGCGTCTTGACTCAAGGTACACGATCATGTAGCCCTGCGGGGCTATAACCATTGTGGTCGGCATGCTTTGTTGAATAATGTTCATGGAATTTTGATAGTTGCCACGGTTTCATGAGGAAAACTAGGAAAAAGTTAAAAATTCCTCATGAAACCCAATTGCTCGCGAAATTCATGAGCGAATTTATGAGCGTTTTTCGAATTATGCAACAAAGCACTTCCTACTGGATTGTTGCATAGTTTCGATGAGCACTTTCAAGAGAGACAATAAGTAGTGGTTAGAGCCACAAGGTTATGGTGGCCAAGAGCTCCAACCACTGGGATAAGTCTGCGGATAAGGAAAATAGGCCTCCCCAAACGCGATTGGCGAAGGTACAACGAGGAGCTGGTAGTAGGGGGAGAGTTCCTTTTCGACGTCAGGATCTTTAGGCGCTGGAAGAAGGAACTAAGAAAGGCCAACAAAAACAAGAGGGGAAGGCCCTACCTCTACCCGGAACCCTTCCTCAAGTGGCAAGCGGTATGGCACCAGTGGGTGGACTACCGCGGCCTTGAAGGAATAGTGCGCGCCCTGAAGCTGCTACGCCTAATACCCAAGACAGACGACTAGGCGGCAGCCTGGCAAGAGATATCTAGGATGACACCCGAGGTAACCTGCAAGGCGCCAAGGAACTGGAGATGGCAGTAGCAGACGACCTCAGACTAAAGATGGGCTCAGCAGGAGGGAGATTTTTTGGCTTTCAAGTACGGAAAGCCAGACAAGCAGAAAAAGCATGTAGTTTTGGTCATAACCATTGACCTCAACCGTAAGAAGTTACTAAGCACTAGCACTTACATACATAGAAGAGGCCGCCTGAAGCAAAGACACCAGTTAACATGATGACCGAGATCGGGAAAGAGGGAAAGGCCGTAAAGAAGTTCTACGGTGACGGCGCTTACGGCACGAACCTGGTCTTCTCCTCACTGAAGGACGCTGAAAGAGCCTTAGAAGAGAAAACGTCACAACGGATCGTTCTCACGGCTGTAGGAGGGGAAGGGACAAGATCAGGAGGCATCATTCCCTCGGCCACAAGAGGCGTATGGATGAGAGGAACCATGAGATATATTAACGGTAGAGGACTTCCTCTCAGCGATGAAGAGGAAGTTCGGCGAGGATTCTATAGCTAGGATCCGTAAAATACCGCAGAAACAGCCAAGAGCTTACGCATGCAACGCCAGGGCTTGCCCCGCTAGATAAGCAAATGAAAAAGCAGAGGCAAAGAAAAGTAGGCAAAAGCACGATCTGAAATTTGCTCAACAAAGCATTATAATCAGATGTTTATTAAATATAAATCAAAATGCGTTAAATGTATAACTACATGTTTCAAAAACAGATTATAATAAGTTGATATTGCCTTTTTTCTGGCGCCGGGGACGGGATTCGAACCCGCGAGGCCCGGAGGACCAACAGCTCTCGAGGCTGCCGCCTTTGTCCACTCGGCCACCCCGGCAGTAGAAAGCTAAAAATGCAAATTTAACCTTTTTCTTTTGCACGTCTTGCTGAATATTGGATATGCCTCGCAGCATGCTGATGGTTTTCAGGAATTATGACCGCAAATATTTTTTGCGACATATCTGTTCCCTTGGGGGGTGTCTGTAAAAGCCGCTGACCTATGTCAAGTACGGAAATTCATTCAACGAAAGCACCTTCTCCCTCACTAAGGAGGGGCCAAGCTTTCGAAAAACTGTGCAGGAACCTTTGAATTCTGGCTCCAAGGGTTACCAGTCTTTGCGCTTCAAAAGTTTGACCAATAACTCAGTCGCCTTTGCTCCGCATCAGCTTAACGTAAGCAATCAAGTAGCCAATCGAGCACAGCATCGCAATCGCGAACCAATAACGGTAAGCGTAATCCAGAGACGGCTTCAAGACGTTCAAACCAGCGTAGCCCATGTAAAGGAGGAGGGCTATTTGGCCGGCATCACCGGCTAGGCTAGCCGCTGTATATTGAATTACACTCATCTTAAGCGTCCCAGCGGCCAACGATGTGGCATCCCCAAGTTCCAAGAAAAAAGTCGACATGAAAACTGAAAAAGGGCCGTGGCGCTTTATCCAATTTTGCGCGTCCTCCAGTTGTTTTTGACCAACCTTAAAGTGCGCTAACGCTCTCTGCAATATCGAACGAGCTACGAACCTGCCGCTAAGGTACTCAACCTCGTCAAGAAAAAGGGCAGAGGCAGTCATCGTGAGGAAGGCAAGACGCAAGTTGAAGTCACCTATGTAACACAAATAGCCGTAGAAAGGCACCAAGACGTAAACTGGGATTCCAGAGAAGTCAAAGATGAAGAACATCCCAACGTAGCCGGTTGAGCTAAGGAAGGAGAGGGCGCTCTTTTGTTGAGATGCGTACATCGATATATCGATGAAATGAAAATACCCGTTAAGCAGTCCAACAACAGATGCAACTAGCCCTATCACCGACATCACAAATGCGTAGTGGAGATACTTCGAAACGTAACCCTCACCGTTCTCAGAAGGCGTTCTTGTCCGCCTCACGATAAAGATCAAGGAGCTTTAAGATCGTCGCTGCCAGTAGAGATCATCGCTTTTCCTAACCCCGCGATCGCCCGTTGCACTGAGTATCCATCAGCATCTGCGCACAGCAGGCCCAATGCCACATAAGCCGCTTTTCGGCCAATGCCTTCCGATGGACCAACCAACGAAAGGGTTAAAGGGCTGACTCTTTATTTATTGAAAGTTGGCTAATTCACCAAACGGTCTCTTCGCAGCCAGGAAGCTCGTAAGGAACAGGAGGCATTTCCTCTGGAGCAAGGAGAGGGTGCAGCGCAGGCTAAGCGGCCTTCGCTACAAGACCGACCCGCTCGGAGGCTCTCCTCAGGCCAGAGGAATAGTGCTTGAAAAAGTAGGTGTCGAGTCCAGGCAGCCCAACTCGGCGGTGAGAAAATGCGTAAGGGTTCAGCTCATAAAGAACGGAAAACAGATAACGGCTTTCGTCCCCTGGGACGGAAGCCTTAACGTGATAGATGAGCATGACGAGGTCATAGTTGAGGGAATAGGAGGATCAAGCGGAAGATCCATGGGGGACTTGCCAGGCGTTAGGTGGCGCGTCTCCAAGGTCAACGGTATAGATCTCTGGCAGCTCCTCATAGGAAAGAAGAAGAAGCCCGTGAGGTGACTCGAATGAGCGAACAAAAGCAAGAAGCATCCTTTGCTGTTCCAAAGCTCTTTGGAAAGTGGGACGTCGTTGGCATAGACGTGAAGAACAAGGGACTCGCCAGGTACCTGAACTTGTCCCCCATATACATACCTCACAGTTATGGGCGTCACTCTTCCTCCAGGTTCGGAAAGGAAAACGTTCACGTCGTTGAGCGCTTAATAAACGACATGATGCGCCACGGGCGCATGGGAGGAAGAAAGGAGATAGCGATGGCCATAGTTTACCAGGCTTTCAACATAATCGAGGCAAAAACCGGCAAAAACCCGATCGAGGTACTTGTAAGGGCCATAGAGAACGCTGCAATCCTCGAAGGCACCACGAGGATAATCCACGGTGGCATAAGGTACAGGGTCGCAGTGGACGTGTCTCCAATGAGGCAGCTTGACCTCGCTCTAAGGAACATAACTGAGGGCGCGAGGGAGGCCGCTAAGTCCAGTCCTAAGCCCATAGACGAGTGCCTTGCAGACGAAATAATAGCTGCATCCGAAAACGACGCCAGGAGCTTCGCCATAAGGGCAAAGCACGAGGAAGAACAAATAGCGATGGCCGCAAGGTAAACGGTTTTCAATGGCTGCCCAAATCTTATATCCTTGCAAAAGGGAAGTTTATGAGCTCTCCTTTCGGGGCCTTCAAGAATCAGGTGTTAGACTATCTTGAAAGCCTTGGAATAAAGGGACAGGAACAACGTCTTGAGGTCCCTCCAAACATAAACCTTGGACATCTAGCGCTTCCCCTTTTCGAGTTCAAGGATAAGAAGTTAGAACTAGTCCCTCCAACTGGGCTCATAGCTGATGTTGCAATAAAAAACGGCTATCTCAACTTCAAGGCCGACGTTCCCGCCCTAGGCCTTCTCCTCCACCAGCAAATCAACGAAAAAGGAGAGGAATATGCCTCCCTCAAGATCACCGGAAAAAAAATCATAATCGAGCACACTTCGGCAAATCCGCTGCATCCAATGCACATAGGCCACGCCAGGAACGCCTTCCTTGGCGATTCTATGGCAAGGCTCATGAGGGCAAGGGGGCATGACGTGTCAACCCATTTCTACGTCGACGACATGGGCCTTCAGGTTATGATAGCGTCCATAGGATATAGGGCCGCGCCCCCCATGCCAAAAGGCATAAAGCCTGATCATTGGGTGGGTTTTGTTTACGCTGTATCAAACATAATGTACGAGCTGGCTGGGGTAAGCGCGAAGCTAAAAGAGGCCGGAGACGATTACAAGTCGCTGGTGGAAAAGCAGGACGAGCTCGCAGGGTACGCTGAAACGCTGAGGGAAAAGCTGCCAAACGAGTTTGATGAAATAACCTCGCAGCTTTCAAAGTTAAGCGCCGACGAATGGGAAAAGGAGATCTCCCGCATGCTAAAAGGCATGGAAAGCGGAGACCCAGAGGTAAAAAAGACGGTTAGAGGCCTTGTGGAAACCGCGCTTTCCGGATTCAGGGAGACCCTTGGCGGAGCGGGAATAGGCTTTGACCAATGGGACTGGGAGAGCGACCTCGCAAGCGGCGAGGACATGACGGCGCTGATAGCTGCGCTGCGCTCCTCTCCGTTTGCCATAACCCACAAAGGAGTCCTTGCGATAGACTGCAAGGCAGTTATGGAGGCTAGGTCTGTTAAATCAGACTCGTCCATAAGGGAGGTGCCGCCGCTGGTCCTCTTGAGGAGCGATGGCACAACCCTGTATCAAACAAGGGACATCCTCTACTCCATAAGGAAGCTGTCGCAGGCGGATGAGGTTTACAACGTGGTCGGCTCGGAACAAAGCACGGCACAACTCCAGGTCAAGCTAGCGCTTTACGCCATAAACCACCCAAAAGCGCCCTTCATTCATCACGTGCCCTATGAAATGGTCAGGTTGCCCGGAAGGAGGATGGCTGGCCGCTATGGGTCTTACGTCACCCTGGATGAGGTGATCTCCTCAGCCATAGCGCTGGCGGAAAAGGAGATAAAGGAGAGGAACCCAGACCTTGACGGCGAAACTCTAAGGAAGTCGTCTGAGGCCATAGGGATAGGGGCAGTTAAGTACGCGCTTCTGTCGGTCAGCTCGCAGAAGGTGGTCGAGTTTCAGCTCGAGCGCGCCTTGAACTTTGAGGAAAACTCAGCTCCATTTATACAGTACGCCGCCGTGAGGGCCAGAAGCCTTCTCAACATGGCCGAGAAGCGGGGCATAGCAGAAAGCGAAAAACCCGACTTTCACAAGCTCACCGATGCGGATGAGCAAAGGCTGGTTTTGCTGTGCTCGATGCTTCCCGATACAGCTGCCTATGCTTCAGATACCCTCCACGTTGAGGCGCTGGCCACGCGGCTAATGGACATAGCAAACGCCTTCAACTCATACTACGCCCGCGTGCCCATACTGAGCGCGGAGCTGGAAACCGCCCAGGCAAGGTTGGCGCTTGCGAGGATTACAAGCATATCCATAAGGTCAGGCCTGAAGCTTCTAGGCATAGACGTGCCAGAGAAGATGTAGACAAAGACACGCGCAGTTTGCACAACTCTTATAAAGAAAATGCCTGATTTAAACCGGCTTGCCGGCGTCTCCTAGTGGTCGATGGAGGTGGCCTGGAGAGCTTTTCCTAGCCAGCCACTGGCCCGCAAGGGCCTCGTGGGTTCAAATCCCACCGCCGGCGTCCAAAAAATCACGATTTGTACGTGTAGTTTGAGTAGTACATGAGGTTATAGCGATAGCCCACAAACGGGTTGACGACGATCCCTTGCAGGTACGGCTGCTTAAGCCAGTAAGAGTAAGGCGTTGGCAGCCACATGTAAGGAGCCTGATCGTATATTATGGAGTAGGCCTTTGCCACGCCTTCTCTTTGCAACGTGCTGTTCGTTTCCCAGGGTAACGTTTCGTATATGGCTTGGAGCGCGGTGTTGTTCATCCACGCCAGGTTGCCAGCCAGGCCGCCGAACTCGGCGTCGGTTTGAGCCATGAGCTGCTGGTATATTGGATCAGGCCAATCAGGTCCCCATGCAAGAAGCACCAGCGCCGGCTCGCCGCTAGCCGTCATCCAGGTATCTGTTAGCGCTGGAGAGACAGGGTAAAGTGAGGTGCTTATGCCTATCTGCGACAGGTCCTTCTGTATTATCTCGAACTCCGTCTCCACGCTAGGCGTGACTGGTGATATCGTGTAGATCACCTGCGGCGGAAGCGGTTGCCCCGATTGGTCCCCTAGGACGGTACCGTTGGGCAGCGTGACGTAAAAGTGACCCTGAGCGCCTGCCTTTTGAATGTATTGCTCCGCCAAGCTCACGTTGTAAGAGTAAATTGGAAGGTTGTCCGGATTATAATAGGGCATGCCGGGAGTGATCGGCCCAACGTACATGGAAGCCAGCGATGTGCCGTTAAACTGGTATATCGCATCGATGATGGCCGTGTAGTTCACCGCGTGCACAAGGGCAAGTCTGAAGTCTGTTATGTTGGTCGGGAAGGCCTGCATGTTGAATGATATGTAGTTTGTAGCTGGTTGAAGGCCTTCATTCTCAAATATCGCCGAAAAGGGCACGTAGCTCTTGTACTCATAGTTATCGTAAATCGCGCTGAGCGACGGTATTGAGACGTAACTTATCTGAACTTCGTTGTTGTCGAACTCCTCAATCCTGTCTGCGTGCGACACGCCGTACTCTATTATGATGTTGGGTATCTTTGCTGGGGCTATCACCCATGGCACGTCCTTTGCCTTGGCTGCCCAGTAGTTGGGGTTTGCCTTCAGCGTTATGCTCGACATCTCAGAGCCAACCGAGGATATGACGTAGGGACCGCTGCCTATGGCGCC
>JABEBW010002987.1_pt1 | contig 12522 bp, 11 predicted proteins | sample 7245961 | NCBI WGS metagenome assembly JABEBW01 (sample SAMN14506364, study PRJNA622280) | hot springs metagenome | biome: hot spring [ENVO:00000051]|acidic hot spring [ENVO:00002120]; feature: spring [ENVO:00000027]|sediment [ENVO:00002007]; material: sediment environment [ENVO:01001048]...
TATAAAAATATTATACGTTAATTTCTACATATTGACATTTTGATATATTAGTGATATACTAAAAAAGTACGTAAGGCAGAGAAGAAGAGAAAGCCACGCACATTTTTTGTGTGGCTATTTTTAATTCTAAATTAAGAAAAGTATCAAAAATAACAACCTCTAAACTACTTTTTGAATTCGATATTTGAAATTCACATAGTGATTTTTGAAAGCATTACCAAAAATTGTTCTATGGTTACTTGGTAATATATCGCCACCATCGAAGAATTTTAGTCGTACCTGCTTTTTAACATTTACGAAGGTTGAAACACTATCAACTAACATCCAAAAAAGTGCGTTTTTATTAATTGAATTTAAACTGGGATAAAACTAAGACAACAATTAAGTTATACATTAAAAGGGAAGCACTATCTTAAACAAAAGGAGATGGTTAGGATGTTACGCAAGTTGTTAGTGGTAACCGTTTTTTTGATCCTTGCTGCGGTGATCTTTGCGGCGCCTATAACTCTTACTATCTGGCAGGGAGCAGGTACAACTTTTACACAGACACTTCAAGATCTGTGTAACCAGTTTACGGCTTTAAACCCAAACGTAAAAGTCAATGTTCTATACACTGGCAGTTATCATGATACTCTCACAAAAACCATATCAGCAGTTCAAGGTGGAAATCCGCCTGATATTGTTATGATTTACGATGTGGGGACACAAGTCATGATGGATAGCGGCGTTGTTATACCTATTCAAAATATGATAGACAAAGATCCATCCTTCGACATTAACACGATAATTCCAGCAGCAAGGAACTATTACTCTTATAATGGGAAACTTTACAGCATGCCTTTCAATTCCTCAAATCCAGTTATATACTACAACAAAAATTTGTTTGAAAAAGCAGGGCTCGATCCAAATAATCCTCCCACAACTTTTGAAGAATTCATTACTGATGCTCAAAAACTAACCGTCAAAGATAGCAGCGGAAACACCATTCAATATGGCTTTACTTTCGGGACAGGGGAACCAATTGCATGGTTTTTTGAGCAATTTCTTGCGGTACAAAATGCTCTCTATTTAAACAACAACAACGGTCGTACCGGTAGAGCAGATAAAGCTGTTTTTGATAGTCCAGCAGGTGTAAGAGTCCTTAATTTCTTTAACACAATGGTTCAGAATGGTTCTGCCATAAATGCTGGAGCCGGATGGGATAATGCAGAAAGTCTATTTCTATCACAAAGAGCGGCAATGTTGATAGATACAACTGGTGATATAACGATGATGCTTCAAGGTGCAGGTGATAAATTCAAAGTTGGAGTCATGTTCCTTCCTCATCCTTCTGGAGTTCCTTACGGTGGTGTTATAGTTGGTGGAGCAAGTTTGTGGATGATAAATACCCATAACACTCAAAGAGAGCAAGCCGCTTGGGAACTTTTGAAATTCCTTGAAAGTACCGATTCACAAATGCAATGGAGTGCTGCAACAGGATACTTCCCAATAAACAGAAATTCAATAATAAAACTCCTCTATCAAGGATATTACGCGAAAAATCCTGAATTCTTAGTTGCTGTTCTTCAACTGCTTATGTCTACCCCAGGACCAGCAACGAGCGGTGCTTTGTCTGGTGCCATGCCTGATATAAGGACTGCCATAAGCGACGCTTTCTCCAATGTCTTCTCGAAGTCTATGACTGCAGAGCAAGCTTTGCAACAGGCACAGAATCAGGCTGACAAAGATCTTGCAAATTATAACTCGCTTTATTGAATAAATATTAAAAGAGGGTATCAGGAAGATACCCTCTTTTTCATAAGGAGTGATAATTTTGTCAAGAAAATGGATCCCATATTTACTGCTTGCACCAACATTTTTGATAATCATCATTTTCATATACTATCCCGCTTATCAAAGTTTTTTTATGAGTCTTTACAAGGTTTCGCCCTTTGGAACAAGCAGTCGATTTGTCGGATTTGAGAATTTTTTACAGCTTTTTCAATCCGCAAGGTTCATACAATCTGTTTTTACAACATTGATATTTGTTGTTGTTACAGTCGTCATAGGTCTGGTGATTTCATTGCTTTTGGCAATGCTTTTGAACGATAAAATCCCTGGAATTGGAATATTCAGGACCCTGATATTTTCTCCTTATGCCGTATCTCCAGCAGTTGCTGGCGTCCTTTGGGCTTTTCTTTTGAGTCCTGTCTCAGGATACATAAGTTATCTCTTTTTAATAGTTTTTAAGATACAACCCCAATGGTTGACAACGTATCCACTGGCTTTGATCGCTGTAATGATAGCAACTATATGGCAAAATATAGGCTTCAACGTTATATTTTTCCTTGCAGGATTGCAATCGATCCCTCAAAGTTATTACGAGGCAGCCACCATAGATGGCGCAAATTCGGTAAATAAATTCTTTAGGATAACGATACCGCTTTTATCACCCATAACATTTTTCCTCATAATAATCAACATATCAAATTCTGTTTTTTATTCTTTTGCCTCTATAGATGTTATGACAGAAGGCGGTCCTTCTGGTACTACAACGACGATGATGTATGAGGTTTACCGAGAAGGATTTTTCTACTTCAACAACGGTGCTGCTTCATCCGAATCAGTCATTCTAATCCTTATAATGGCATTTTTCACATATCTGTATTTTAAGGTCGGTCAAAGGGCGGTGCATTATCAATGACGAAAAGACAAAGAAGGACAATTCATGTAATCGTAAAAGAGATAATTTTAATAGTCATAACGATAATAATGCTTTTACCAATACTTTTATCGATAACAATGAGTTTTGAAACACCATCTGAGGTCTTTACTTATCCTCCAAAAATTTTCCCAAACACATTTTATTTCGGAAATTACGTTGAAGCTTTCAATTCCATACACCTTGGAAGATTGTTGATCAATACCATCATAATGAGCGTCGTCATAGTTGCAGGTAAAACTGTATTTGGTATACTTGCTGGATATGCCTTTGCGAATTTTAAGTTTAAAGGCTCTGCTTTGCTTTTTGCTTTACTCTTTGTCACGATCTTCATGCCAGCAGAAATGATAATGGTAGTTCCACTTTATAAGTTGATGGTAAATTTTCACTGGGTAAACACCTACTGGGCACTTACGATACCATTTATTGCAAGCGCAACAAGCGTATTTTTAATGCGTCAGTATTTTTTGACAATTCCCAAAGAACTTGAAGATGCCGCACGAATAGATGGAGCAGGGTCAATGAGATATCTTACAACAATACTTATTCCACTTTCAAAAACTATGATAGGGAGCGTAGTCGTGATAAATTTTGTCTACGCTTGGAATTTTTACCTTTGGCCACTTGTAGTTATAAACTCAAACAGCATGCAAACTGCTCAAATAGGTCTTCAGATGCTTATGACCACTGGCGCAACAAGAAATTGGGGAGTGATAACCGCTGGAACTATTATAGTGCTTGCCCCTGTTTTAATACTTTTCTTTGCGGTTCAAAATCTTTTTGTTCAAGGAATCGTTACCACTGGATTAAAAGAATAATTTGAAGGGAGATGGGATTTATGAAGGATATTTTTTCAACATACTGGCTAAGCAGAAAGGATGAATACACTTTACCTCCACGGATACTTTTTGGATTTAATACTATCGATGAAGTTGGGAAGGTGGCCGAGCAGGTTTCCAAGAACAAAGAAATATTTATAGTGACAGATAAGTTTTTATTGAATACTGAATTTATAGATCAACTTTCAAATTCACTTGAAAGAAGTAATTTGAATTTTAAAATATATGCTTCGGATGTTTCTGAACCTACTAAAGAACAAGTGGATGCGGTGGTGAAAGCGGCGTCTGAAAAAGATTATGGACTCGTAATTGGTATAGGAGGAGGAAGCAGTTTGGACAGGGCAAAAATTGCGGCTTGTTTCGGTGGTTTTGACGATAAAGTAGAAGATTATTTTGCGCCAAGCACAAGACTTTTAACTCATTCAAAACCTAAACTACTAATTCCAACGACTGCTGGAACGGGAAGCGAAATTTCAAATACGGCTGTTGTAATAGTTCCTGAAAATTATGTTGGAAGCGCTAAAACGTGGATAACGGGGAAAATGATACTTGCAGATGGCGCAATCGTGGATCCTTCTCTTATGATTAATCTTCCTTCAAGAATAACTGCAAACACAGGTATAGATGCATTAAGTCACTGTGCGGAGGGTGTCATATCAAAGCAGGCAAATCCTTTTTCAGATGGACTTGCCATTGAAGGAATAAAATTGGTGGCTGAAAATATAAGAATGGCATACCATCAAGGAGAGAATTTGGAGGCAAGATGGAATATGGCAATGGCAGCAATGTTGGGCGGGGTAGTCATAAGTTTTCCATGGATTGGAGGGCCTGCAACGCTTGGGCATGCCGCATCAGAAGGCATTTCGCCGAAATACAACATTCCCCACGGTGCTGCTTGCGGAGTTTTATTACCATATGTTTATTGGTTTAACCTTAAAAGTCCTTACGCAGAAAAAAAACTTTCTGTTATTGCTCAGGCTATGGGTGTCGATACATGCAAGATGAGCGATCAAAAAGCGGCAGAATCTGCTATTTGGTCCACATTTGATCTGCTTGAAGATCTCGACATGCCCACAGATCTTAAATCTTACGGAATGAAAGAAGAAGATATTCCAGTGATCGCTAAATATATTTTCGAACGTTCCGAAAAAATGTATACAATGTCCGCATTCAACCCAAGAAAAGCAACATTTGAAAATATGAAAGAATTTTTTTATGTTGCTTATGAGGGAAGAGAGTATCTTGAAAAGCATTTGACCAAAAACAATTGGAGATGATCTTATGGAAGAACTTTTTGGATATGCTGGAAAGATACTAAGAGTGAATTTGGGAGAAAAGAATTTCAAGATTGAAAATCTAAATCGTGATGATGCAAGAATGTATCTTGGCGGTACAGGCCTTTCGGCTAAAATACTTTACACTGAACTTCAAAAAGGTGTAGAACCGTTGTCTCCTCAGAATAAAATCATCTTTTCAACAGGACCATTAACGGCAACTGCGGCTCCAGGGTCAGGAAGTGTAAATTTATGTTTTAAATCACCTTTGACGGGAATATGGGGAGAGGCAAGAAGCGGAAGTGATTGGGGTCCGATGTTAAGAAAGGCTGGTTATGATATCCTGATAATAGAAGGTCGTGCACCCAATCCTGTGTATCTTGTGATAGAAAATGATAAAGTTGAGATACGCGATGCACTTGAAATTATCGGATTGACCACAAGTCAGAAAACGTCTTACCTTAAGCAAAAACTTGGAAAAGATTTTGAAATAGCCACTATAGGACCCGCGGGAGAAAATAAAGTGTTTTATTCAAGTGTTATGTTTGGAAATGGTTCTCGTGCGGCCGGACGTACAGGGGCAGGGGCATTGCTTGGCTCAAAAAATTTATTGGCAGTGGCGGTAAAAGGCAATGGTAAAATATCTATAGCGCATCCTCAAGAGTTTTATTCTTCATGTCGTGAATCTTCCCAGAAATTACTGAGCAATCCAGATAATATTGGACTTAAGTTAAACGGAACAACAGGAGATTTAGGCAAATGTGACAATGCGGGTGACTGGCCTACAAAGAACTGGCATTCAAACTCTTGGGGTAAAGGTCAAGAATTATACGATCAGTTTAAAAAGAACAATCTTGTAGGATCTCATGGGTGTTATAAGGGTTGCATTCTCTTTTGTGGCAGAATCGCTAAAGTTGAATCTGGAAAATGGAAAACTCCGGAACATGAAGGGGCTGAATATGAATCGATATCGGCATTTACCGCTTTCATAATGAATGATGATATGGATGCTGCCGTTCATGCAACTTACCTTTGCAATGAATATGGGCTCGACACGATTTCTACGGGGGCAGCAATTGCATTTGCGATGGAGTGCTATGAAAAGGGGATTCTTTCTAAATCTGATTTCGGTGGTTTAAGTATGGATTGGGGAAATATGGATTCTACGGTAGAAATGATAAATAAAATAGCCCATCGAGAAGGTATTGGTGATACTCTTGCAGATGGGGTAAAAAAAGCTTCAAAAGTTATCGGCAAAGGATCGGAAGAATTTGCCGTCAACGTAAAGGGATTAGAAGGAGCAGCACACGATCCAAGATCTGGAAAAGCTCTTTCTCTTACTTATGGAGTGAGTAATATAGGCATGAGTCACATCCATCCAATTGAGGGCATGGCTTACGATGCTTATAAAGTTGATTTTGGTTTGATTCCTTATGGCCTTGAAGATCCAAAACAAGTTGATAGGTTTGAGGAAAGAGGAAAAGGAAAGGCCTCGAAAATACTCCATGATTTTGGTATAATACCAGATGCGATAGGGCTATGCAAATTTTACATTTATGCAGGCCTTACGCCCGATGATATATCAAAAACACTTTCTACTCTTACAGGATGGGATATAGATGGGAAGGAACTCTTGAAAATAGGAGAGAGAATCTACAATCTTCAACGCATGTTTGATATAAGAGAGGGAATCTCAAGGAAAGACGATGATATTCCACAACGTGTGAAAAAAATTCCAGATTTTGGGAAATATGCATCAACTCCCGAAAGTGCCATTCAAAATTACGAGACAATGTTGGAAGAATATTACAACGCAAGAGGCTGGGATTTAAATGGCATTCCAAAAAGAGAAAAATTGAGAGAATTAGGATTAGAGTGGATTTTTGATATGTGAAAATTACTTTGAAAATATTAAAAAATAAATTTCATATCTATCATTTATTTTCAAATACATATTCAATACTTTTATATCTATTGATAACCTCCATTAATGCAATCGCAGCGCAGTGGAACTTATCGTTTTTTACAATTGGTATCTTGAATTTTGTTGGAGCCTTATTTTATGTCGCTGCAAGTCTATTTTTTGGAAGAATTGGAGATCGTATAGGTCAAAAAAAAGTTTTGATCTTTTCTGTTTTTTCATTTCTGCTCTTTAGTGTGTATGGCTTTTTCGTATCGAATGTGCTTGATCTTTTCATATTCACGATAGGTTTTAATTTTTTCTTTGGAACTTTTTTCCCTCAAATAGAAGGATTACTTTCAAAAAGGGAAAAAGAATTAGGCATAGATCCGGTAAATACCATAAATCGTTTTACAATATCATGGAGTGTGGGAAATATAATAGGAGTGGCGATGGGTCCATTCTTGATAATTAAATTTCCTTACGTTGTTTTTGGATATGGAATTGTTTTGAATTTGTTATCTTATCTTATCTTGAAAAGAGATTTTGATCGCTACGGTGAATCGATATCATTTGAACCATCGCCAGAACTCAAAAAGCCTTCCAATGCCATTGATTTTCCAAAAATAGGTCTTTACAGAACAATATACAGATCAACTTACTTTCTTCTGGGATTAATTTACTCAGCAATTATCCCACTTTTCCCTAAACTTATAAGTATGAATGGTTTACAAATAGGAATAACGGGTTTTATAATCGTTGGTACAAATATAGGGGTTGTTTTGACATTTATTCTTCTTGAAAGATTGAAGAGTTGGGTTGGAAATCCAAAAACAGCGGCGATATTCCTGATTGTGTTTCCTTTGATGGTGCTTTTTATATTCATGCCACCAACTCCGATTATCTTTTTCATCATATCATTTCTTGCCGGCATGAGTTATGCAATTCCTTACACTTATGCAATTTTTTATGGTCTTAATTCTCAAAAGGGAGATCATGGTAAACAAGGAGGGTTTCATGAAGCAATTACAGGGCTTACAACGGGGATTGGACCACTTCTTGGAGGATTAGCCCTTCAAATTTCAAATGGTTTAATAGGCCTTGGGGTTATGGCAATACTTATATTGGCAGCCATATCTTTAATCCAATTTTGGTTCATAAAAAACACAAAAATCTCGTTAAAACCAAAATAGATAATGTTGAAAGTTCGCACAGGCAAATTCGACTTATAATTAAATACAAACGTAAGAACATGTTTTTAGTTAAAAAGATCTGGTAAGATATAACATGAAACGGATCGAATTATAATATACTGATTCAATTTTAAAAGTCGAATCTTCATTCATCTCTTGCGGCTCCAGCATATGCCCAGTCGAAATCTTTCCTCGCAAGGCATCGGATTCCTCGGGGGTCATTATGCTCTCCGCCAAGATTCGAAATTTAAAGTTGGTTTAGTATAGTATACATTGAAAATCAAAATTCTGGAGGTGCATCATGTCATTGGGAATCAGCGTTGTTATTCCAGAGGGCATTGTCCTTGCGGCAGATAGTCGTCAAACGTACAGAAATCAAAAAGGGATGATACGCATCGGTTCAGATTCGGCATCAAAGGTATTCCGTCTTGGTTCGCGCATGGGCCTCATTATAACAGGCCTTGCTTTTCTTCCCCATCAAGGCGTTCTTAAAAATATCAGTGGATTTATTGAAGAATTTTGTCAGGAAATGTCGATTGATAAAATGTCAGTTGGAAACGTTGCAAATGAGATCTCACGCTATTTCGATGCCATAGTTCCTTACCGCGAACAACTCAAAAATATGCCTGCCAGCATAAAGACAGATCTGATCAGGCAGGGAATGGAATTGATCGATATGAAAGAAGAACCCACAAGGATTGTCTTTCATTTTAGAAATCAGCAAGGGCAGATACAGGAGGCAATTGCCGCCCCTGATGGCTTGCAATTTATTCTTGCAGGTTATAACAAAGACAGGAGTAACGAAGTTTACATGATCTCAATTCCCGGCACGGTCGAACAAGTTCGAAACAGTCGCAAGCAAGGAAAGGAATTTGGAGCAGGATGGATTGGCCAAACGGATGTTGTCACGCGCATTGTCTTAGGTTTTGATCCCCACATACAAGCAATACCTTTCGTTCGTGAAGCATCAAGTAAGATCGGTGAAAGTGCGATTCAGCAGCAATTACGCGGCATGGAATACAGCATTCAATGGGGAACCATGACAATGCAGGACGCCGTAGATTTTTGTCAACTTGCCATCGATACCACAACCGCTATCCAGCGTTTCAGCGATGGGGTACTCATGGATCCGGGCGGGATAACTGGAGTGGGAGGACATGTCGATATAGCCATCATAACATTTGACCGAGGTTTTGTATGGTTGAACAGAAAACATTTGAAGACAGAAGATGGCAACGAGGTTGATCTTGAGAGTCTTCCCTTCTTGGAAAAATAGTTCATTTCTCTTCGCGTAAGATACTTTTCCAAACTTCGATCATTGCCTTTGCTATATTTTTCCCTTCAATTTGTTGATTTTTGAGCATGGCGGGTGTGATCTTTGGCTGGGTAGTCATTCTTTTTCTTACGATGGTTGGATCTATCTTAAAAATTTCTAAAATCTCACAAAGGCAATCCGCTTCTTCTTCCTTTATCTTTATCGTCCAATCATACTTTTCATTCTCTATTTGATTGACGAAGTCATTCATTCTGAGAATCGATCTTATAATTCTCGAAGGTGTAGAAACCTTTTCTTTGAAAAGATCGATTGATTTTGTCTTGATAAAAATTGCCTGCCATCTACATTGAGGATCTAATTTACCGACGATGTCAAAATTCACAATTGGCATTCCCAGATATTTTTCCAGATCTAACTTTTTGGCTATCTCAGATGCTTTTGAAAAATATTTACCCCTCACAAAACCATCTAAAGGTATGAAAAGTCTTTCCTTTGAGACATTTTGAATAAGAGGCATAAATTCTTTCATCGCCTCGAGAGTTTTTTCTTCGATATCAAGATTGTAAGCCGAGATAAATCTTAAACCTCGCAAAATTCTCACCGGATCTGATTTTATATTTTCGTAAGGATTGAAAGATCTAAGGATTTTCCTTTTGAAATCTTCGAGCCCACCAGTTGGATCGACAATCTGAGAGACCAAAATCTCCCCGTCTTTTTGAACTGGAAGTGCCATTGAGTTTATCGTAAAATCTCGCCTTTTGAGATCGCAATCCAAACATTCATAGTACGAAATATCGTACTTGATGCCATTTATGAAAGTACCTACCGTTTCGCCCCTTTTTGACTCTTTGAATGTTTTGAACTTGATATTTTCGAACGAAGTCGTGGTTATGAGATCGTATTCTTCTGGGGTTATGCCAGATATGATGTCTCTTACAGCGCCTCCAACGACAAAAAGATCATCAAGATTTTTGGCTATTATCTGGGGAATTTTTCTCATGACTGAGATCGGCTATTATTTTTTCGATTATGGCCGTTGCACTCGCGAGGTTTGTGGCCAGAGGCACGTTGTGAACATCACAAACCCTCAACAGTGCAGATACATCCGGTTCGTGTGGCTGTGCCGTAAGAGGATCTCTTAAAAAGATCACGTAATCTATTTTAGCCGATGCTATCATGGCACCTATTTGAAGATCTCCGCCAAGAGGGCCAGAAAGCATTTTGTTTACCTTTATCTTTAACTTGTCTTCCAAGACAGTACCAGTTGTATTTGTTGCGTAAAGTTCACATTTTGAAAGCACGTCAAGATGTTCTTTTACAAAAATAACCATGTCTATTTTCTTTTTGTCATGAGCCACAAGAGCCACACGCAATTTGCCCGTATGTATCACCCCGCTTGTATAAGTATAATTTGTAAGCCAAGGTCACTTGGAATACAATATTCCTATTATTTCGCTGCCACCATGAAGGGAAAGTGCAGGTCCGATGTAATAGACGATGAGATCTTTCCTGCTTGAAAATCGATTTATAAGGTTTTCTATCCCATCTTTGGAGCCCGTGTAAGCAATTGCGCATCTTTTGGCATTGAGGTCTAATTTCTTTTCAAGCACTTTGATGGCATGTTTTTTCCCCAAAGATACAGATTCCAAACTTATATGTCCATCTCTTACGGTAAAGATTGGTTTTAAATTCAAAATTTCGCTCAAATTCAAGGCGGCTTCTGGCATTCTGCCACTTTTTTTGAGATATTTAAGAGTGTTCAAAACAAAGTGTGCACTTACAAACTCTCTTCTTGATTCCAATTCCTTCACGATATCATCGAAATTCATTCCCGATTCGACCATATCGCAAGCGTCCATGACAAGAAACCCTTCTCCCAAAGAAAGGCTAAGAGAATCTACCACTTTTATTTCGATATCCTTGTAATCTTTCGCAACCATGCTTATTACGGAATAAGTACCACTCAGTTTGGAAGATATTGTTACTACTATTGCGCGTTCATAACCTTCTGCCTTCACTTGATCGAAAGTGTTTTTTATGTCTTGAATCGAAGGCAGCGATGTTTTCAAATCGTGATTTTCAAGAAGTTTTACGACATCTGGTGCGCTTATTTCGAATCGATCTCTGTACTCGTGGCCATCATCTGAAATAATTCTAAAAGGAATTAGTTTTACGTTGTGATCGGCAACAAATTTTTCGTCAACATCACACCCTGTATCGGCTATGATCGATATCTTTGATCCATTCATCTAAACTCCTAATTGCTTTTTACGTTATGAGAGGCATACTCCATTGAAAGTTTACCAACAGGTATCATGGCAATTATGGCATGCTTGAATATGAGGTTATCATTTCCAGTTTCCTCATTTTCAATTATCACGGAGTACACGTCAAAATGCTTTATCTTTCCCCTCATCTGAATATTATCTGTTAAGTAGAATTTAATCGGTATCTTGTTATTTCTCGCGTAATTCATGAATCCATCCTGAGCGGAGTATCTATCTTCTTGCATTTTATCCCTCTTTTCTGTTTTATCAAATATACAACATGATTCAAAAAATGTCAATGTTAAAAATCATAATGGCGGATAGCTTATAGCATATGGCACATGGCGTATAGCATATGGCAAATACAGGGATTAGGGAATAGAGATTAGAGATTAGAGATTAGTGGCGGTAGGCGAAGGGCAGGATGCCCTCGAGATGGCCTCCGCAGCGGAGCGAGGACCAGACATCGAGGGGGCACCTGCCGGAGCAGGAAAACAGTGACGCGTGACGAGTGATCAGTAAAGGCAAAAACAGAGATTAGACATTAGAGATTAGGGATTAGGGATTAGAGATTAGTGAGCGGTAAGTTGGCGGAGGACATGATGCCCGTGAGGAAGCCTCCGCAACGCAGTGAGGACCAGCTTCCGAAGGGGCACCCGATACAAAACAGTGTATAGCATATAGCCAATGGCATATGGCAAATACAGGGATTAGGCATTAGACATTAGAGATTAGTGAGTGGTAGGTTGGCGAAAGGCAGGATGCCCTCGAGATGGCCTCCGCAGCAAAGCGAGGACCAGACATCGACGGGGCATATGCCGAAGCCGACGAGACAGTACATGGCCTATAGCCTATTGCAAATAGCGTATGGCATATGGCACACATTTTCAATTGTCAATTCTAAATTGTCAATTCGAAGGTTCGAAATTAAAAAGATTTTTGATATACTCGAATAAGGGGGGATATCATGAATAGGATTGCTTTTTTAATTTTAATTGTGGTATTTGTTTCTTTTTCTTTTGGACTTACGCCAATTCAAAATGGATGGAGTTTCGATCTCGAAGCTCACAGA
>JABEBW010004108.1_pt1 | contig 12508 bp, 10 predicted proteins | sample 7245961 | NCBI WGS metagenome assembly JABEBW01 (sample SAMN14506364, study PRJNA622280) | hot springs metagenome | biome: hot spring [ENVO:00000051]|acidic hot spring [ENVO:00002120]; feature: spring [ENVO:00000027]|sediment [ENVO:00002007]; material: sediment environment [ENVO:01001048]...
TGAAAACTATTCTTGCCGTACCTCCACCCCTTGTACCCATAAGTCCATAAACTGTTTCAACCTTTAAACCTGGTGTATCCCTATCAACAATGAACGCACTTATTGCCTTTGTCCTGTTTGGATTTGATGGATCCGTTATTGCATAGGTAACAAAGAAATCAGCTCCCTGTCCACCAACAATAAACCTCTTCTGACCGTTCAGTATGAATTTTCTACCACTCTTGATTGCTGTTGTTTTCATCATACCAAAAAGATCGGATCCGCCGGACGGTTCTGTTATTGCCTCAGCACCGTATAAAGTTCCGGATGTTATGCCTTTCAAATACTTTTCCTTCTGTTCCTTTGTTCCAAACTTGTTTATTGGTTCTCCAACGATCGTTCCCAAAGAATACATACAACTAAGGGTGAATCCAAGATAGCCCATTTCCTCAACTGCTGCCATATCCCCTACCCATGTCATTTCCCTTCCACCATAGATCCTGGGGTATCTTAACCCAAGGAGATTTTCCTTTGCAATAATTTGTATGAACTCTTTTGGGAATTTCATTTCTTCCCTTTCCATTGATCTAATTAAATCCGATGGTATTGATTTCACGGTTCTTCTTGCAAGATATTTTATTTCCCTTTCCTGATCATTCAACAAAAAGTCCTCCATAAACTTTAACATGAAAACTCATCACATAAATCTTTGGTTTATCCAGGAATTTTGAAAAGTAGCAGAAAAAGTTTAATAGTAAATTGTTTTAGAAAAATTATGAAATATTTGAAGTATGGAAACACGGGAACTTTTGTATCCGCTCTTGCCCTTGGGTCCATGACCTTTGGTGAAAAGAACCTTTGGAAACTTGGTGGTGTTAACCAGGAAACAGCGAACAAAATGGTAAAAATTTCCATAGATGCTGGTATTAATTTATTTGATACTGCCGATGTTTATGAAGGGGGAGAGTCTGAAATAATACTTGGAAGGGCTCTTAAGGATTATAGGGATCAGGTAATGATTGCAACAAAGGTAAGAGGGAGAACGGGAAATGGTGTTAATGAACTAGGTCTATCAAGACATCACATGACAATAGCATTGAGAAAAAGTCTTGAAAGGCTGGGGACAACATGGGTTGATATTTACCAGTATCATGGCTGGGATGTTGAAGGAAACATAAATGAAATGATAGATACAATGCAAAACTTTGTTGACCAGGGTAAAGTTCTATATCCTGCATTTTCAAACTTTGCAGCATGGCAGATGGCATATATACAGGGTATAGTTGAAGAAAGGGGATACGCCAGGTATGAGAGTGCGCAGATGAACTACAATTTAATAAACAGGGATGTTGAATATGAAGTATTACCATTTCTTAAGTTCAACAAAATGTCCCTTCTTGTATGGAGCCCTCTGCACGGTGGTCTTTTGTCAGGAAAATATGACAGGAATGAAAAACCACCAAAGGGTACAAGGATGGGAGACAGAGGTTATTTCTTCCCCTACTTCGATGAAGAAAAGGGATGGGACATTGTTGATGAAATTAAGAAAATTGCAAAAGAACAGGGTTGTAAACCATCACAGGTTGCCCTTTCCTGGCTTCTTGAAAAGGATGTCATAATCCTTCTTGGTGCGAGAACAGTTGAGCAGCTCCAGGAAAATATAGAATCAATTAATGTAAAATTAACTAGGGAACAGATGGAAAGGCTTGATAAAATATCTGCACCCAGATCCATGTATCCAAACTGGATGATTGAGAGGCAGAACCAGGAAAGGGTTCCAAAACAGTGAAATATCTGAAAATAATTAAAATTTTTAAAACATTTTAACGATACTTTTATATAATTATACCTTATTATATACACTACGAAGACTCAACTTCGATTTAAGGATTAATTTTTAAATGGAGAGTGAAAAGATGGATGATCTGAAAAATAAAGAAGAAAACTTGGATTATTTAAACAGGAAAGTATTTAAAAAACAGGCCATAGTTTCCATACCCATTTCTATTCTTGGTGAAGAACTAAAAGGAATAATTAAAAAGGGTATTCTCTATTTTGATTACGCCATCAATTCCTATTATTATTCAGTTTTTAAAACGGATCCAAATTATTATGAAATAGTTCAAAAACTAATTCAATCAAAGGGTAAAACGTTTGAGTTGGAATCCACAATATGGCTCCAAATTCCAATAGCATCGAGAATTTATCCAAAACTTGGTGAAAAGCTTCCGGCAAAAAAGTTATTTGAAATTGAAGAATGTGTATTTTATCCTTCAGGTATTGTAAAAAATGGAAGAATATACCACCTGATTCAGTATACGGAGAAAGCTGAAAAAGAGTTTACTGAATTAATAATAAAATACATCAATGCATTTAATGAGATCCTGGGACCGGATGCATTTGTTCTGGAAGAAATAACTGAAGTTACGGACTTTCTTGAATTTTTGAAAAAATTGGATGTTAGTTTAAATTTAACGGAGGTGGTTTTTAGCGCTTCATATCCTGAAAATTTTATCGCTTTGGGTAAAAATCTTTCCATGGATCCTGAAAATGCTGAGTTAATTATTGTGGAAAATGAAAAATTAACAACCTTCAACATAAAGTCATTCCTCTCCTCTGATAATGAAATACGGAACTTTTTGAAGGGGCCGGTATCTGAAATGCTGAATAGATTCAATTTTCCCATGTATCTGGAAATTGAATGCAAAAATGGAAAATGTATTCTAAAATTTTTATATGAGAAGGAACGTGTAAATGGTCTGTACCACACCCTATACTGGTTAATAGACATGGGTATTGATATAATTCTTGAAAGAGTCACGCAGATAAATTTGGAGAGTTCATCTGGGTGAGGGGGAGATAATACTGAGAATATAAATCCTGAAAAAATCTGAGTTTATCGACAAATGTCGAGAATAAATTTTTATAATTGTCGATATTAAGATCAAGCATGCAGGAAATTTTGGTTCCGAGGGCAAGGGAAATAAAAAACAATGAAATAGAGTGTCCCATATTGAAAATGTTTTTCGATGTGACAAACAGGGAAAAGGTCTCTTTGCTTGAATGCAAAAAGTGCAGGAATTTTGTTGGAATAAGAGAAAACCAGGTCCTTTGCGCGTATGTATGGATTTAAAAAAATAAATTTTTAATTTTTTTATTTTAGATATTTCTCCTCAAGGTATTTTATCAGGTATTCGGGATTGTATGTTTCTCCAAAACTTTTATTTAAAAGATCCTTTGGAGCATATATTGATCCATGCCTGTGTATTTTTTCACGCAGAATTTCTTTTATCCCCCTTATGTTATTTTTTCCAAGGTAATCACTGAATTCAGGTATTTTGTATTTTATCATTGCCGATACAACATTTCCAAGTGTATATGTTGGAAAATAGCCAAAGGATCCATTGGCCCAGTGAATATCCTGAAGAACTCCCTCAGAAACATTTTTAGGTCTTACACCAAGATATTTTTCCATAAAGTCGTCCCAGATTTCTGGCAGATCCTTTACCTGTATCTTATCTTCCAGAAGAAGTTTTTCTATTTCATACCTTAAAACTATGTGGAAATTGTATGTAACTTCATCAGCATCAACCCTGATCAAACTTGGGTAAACTGTATTGAAATAGGTGTAAATATCATCAACACTGTATTTTCTTGCAGATCTGACATTTTCAACTATTTGTGGATACATCATTTCAACAAAAGGCCTTCCCCTTCCAAGTATGTTCTCGAAAAACCTTGATTGTGATTCGTGCATGCCAAGGGATGGTGCACCCTTAACAGGTGTGAATTCAAGTTGTGGATCCTTTTGAAGTTCGTATATGGCATGGCCGGATTCATGTATTGTTGAATAGAATGTTGATTTGAAGTTTATTCCTTCGTATCTTGTTGTTATTCTCACATCGTTTATGGAAATGGATGTTGTAAATGGATGTGCTGAAACGTCCATCCTGAACCTATCCATTGGCATTTCAAGTATTTCCAAAACTTTTCTGTTTAACATTTCCATCCTTTTCACATCATACTTTTTTTTCTCCAGGGGATGTTTCCTTGAAAACCTTCCATCTGATATTATCTTTTCAAGTATGGGTTTACATTTATTCTGTATTGTTCCAAAAACATTATCTGCATCGTCAACGGTGAAACCTTCCTCAAAAAGATCAAGGAGGGCATTGTATGGATGTTTTTCATAACCAAGTTTTTCAGCTATTATTCTTTCAATTTCAACTATTCTCTCAAGGTAAGGGCTGAATCTGGAAAAATCACCCTTTTTCCTGGCCTCCCTCCATACAACTGAAGATTCCGTTGTTACCTTGCTCAGATCCTTTAGAACTTCTGGAGGTATTGATACATAGAAATGTATATCCCTCTTCAATCTTCTTATAATACCCCTCTCAAAATCATCTAGATCACGATCTTCAATACTCTCAACCCTTTCCTTTATTCTGTAAAAAAATTCCTGCTGCATTAGTTCAAGGTTGGATATTACCTCACCCCTTATTTCAATACCACCCTGTGGCATGTATGTTTCAAGATCCCAGTCCAAAAGTCTCTGTGCATGTGATATTGACTCATATTTTCTATATTCACCAAGAATTTCCTTGATCTTTTCGTTCATGAAAAGTTCATGAAAATTTTTAATTAAAAATTTTTTGGTAATTTTTTTAAAAAATTTTTTATATGTTTAAATTCTATTTTTAATCATGAGCATCCTTGATGAGATGGATGCCTACAGCGGAAAAATAACAAAAATACTTCATCAGCATCATATTGAAATTATAAAGGAGTGTGAAAATTTTTTGAATGGTAATATGGATGATAAAAAATTCCTAGAATTTGTTGAAAATTTTGTTGAAACACATATGGAAATCGATGAAAAAATAATTATACCTGAGTTAATAAAGAAAATTGAAAAATATTACCAATTAATTTTTGAGGGAGAAATTCATGAAATGAATGCTGAACATTTTGGAATAAGAAATCTGGTATACAAGGCGAAAATATATGAGAATAAAAGGGATTATACCATTGAACTGGCAAGAAGAATAATAATTTCAACATATAAGGAGGAAAAAATTTTCTTTGGATTGATTGAAAAACATACAGATGAAAACGATAAGGATAGAATTATAAAGAATATTGATGGATTTTTAAGTGAAAGGAAAAAGGATTTTAAAGTTTTATAAAACAAAAATTTTTTTAACATTAAAATTTTTTGTTAATTATGAGCGTGGAAATTTCTATAATATATTATTCTCTCTATGGATCCACATACCTTCTTGCAAGGGAGATCGAAAAGGGAGCTCTTGATGAAGGGGCTGAGGTAAGATTGAGAAGGGTGCAGGAAACGATACCTTAAGAAATATGGAAAAATTTAAAGGGTGTTCCAGAAGCTAAAGAAATGCAGAAGGATGTTCCAATAGCAACAATTGATGATCTTGTATGGGCTGATGGTATTGTTCTTGGTTCACCAACAAGATTTGGTAATATGGCCGGGCAGATGAAAAATTTTCTTGATCAAACAGGATCTCTTTGGGCAAAGGGTCTTCTTTATGGAAAACCGATTGCATTTTTCACAGGTGCATCAACAATACATGGTGGTCATGAAACAACAATACTCACCATGTCAACCTTTGCATACCATCATGGTATGATAATCGTACCGTTGGGTTATCCAAGCGATTACGTGGGAAAAACGAGATCTGGTGGTGGGCCCTATGGACCATCGCATAATGGGAATTCAAGGGACTTAACTGATGAGGAAAAAGAAATCGCCAGGGAAATGGGAAAAAGGATAGTTCAGGTTGCTAAAAAATTAAGAGATTAACTTTTTTCAAGCAATTTTAGCGCTATTTCCACAGCTTTTTCAAGCTGAACATCCCTTCCCATCGAATAATCCTGGGGAGTGTTTTCCACGTAAATATCAGGTTCTGTTCCCCTGTTCTCAACACCGAATCCCACATCCTTAAACCAGAATGCGTATTCAGGTTGCGTCACAACAGTCCCATCAATGAGCCTTCTCCTTGGATTTATTCCAATAACACCGCCCCATGTTCTTGTTCCTATAAGTGGTCCTATTTTCATAAGCTTGAATGCATGGCTGAAAATATCACCATCAGAACCAGATAATTCATTGGTAAGGCATACAACAGGTCCCTTTGGTGATTCCGGTGGATATTCTGTTTTCATTCCATGCCTTGGATTATCGTATCCTATGATCTTCCTGTTCAATACTTCGAGCAAAAGTGGTGAAACGTATCCTCCTGTATTAAATCTAACATCTATTATTAGCGCTTCATGCTCACTTTCTTCCAGATAATTTAAGAAAAATTCATTGTATCCCCTGTTACCCATATCAGGTATGTGAACATATCCAACCCTGTTATTGCTTATTCTATGAACAAGATCCTTGTTATTCTCAACCCATTCCCTGTAAATTAGATAAGATTCATCACCGAGAAGTTTAACGTTCCTTGTGATCCTTTCATTTTTTCTTAATAATGTTATGGCGACAGTTTCATCTGCCATGTTAAGAAGAACCTTACCTGGTGGGTTTGTTTCATCAAGATCAATACCGTTTATTGATAGAATAACATCACCCTCCATGGCATCAGCACCTGACTTTGATAATGGTGAAATATCATCCATCCTTCCCCTGTAAATTTTCTTTATGTAATATTTTCCATTGTAATCTATCTCACCACCGAGAAATCCAATGTTTTCCCTTGGTGAATAATGGTAATCACCAAGATACTCGTATGAGTGTGATGTCCCAAGTTCTCCCTGCAATTCCCATATTAGATCCGAAAGCTCTGACCTTGTAGAAATTTTATTTAAAAGATCATAATACTTTTTGAAAATATCGTCCCATTTTATGTTTTCATCCCTCCAGTAATTTTCCCTCATCAACGACCAGGCTTCATAAAGCATCTGGCTGAATTCCTTTAAGGGATTTATTTTTAATTTAATCCTTGAAATGTCAATTATTCCTGTTTCCTTACCTGGATTTGTATTTTTCATTTCACTTTTTTCTGTGGAACTAACAACCCTTAGCATATTTTCATTCTTGTACAACATTTTTGTTCTATCACCTGATAAAACAAAAAATTTGGCCTTTTCAACAAACGCTTCATCCTTTCTATCATTTATGTTGTAATGTCTTATTTCACCGGCGGATTGATCCTGTGATGATAATGTTAGATTATGGTATAGAAAACCATTCTTTACACCTGCAATTCTGAAATATCTTCCTTCAGGTAAGGGAACAGGTATGATCCTTTCATCAATGTTTTCAAACTCAATCTTAATTTCTTTCTGCTCTCCATCAGGTTCATAGAGAAATGGGTTCTTTATTCCACTGTTAAGTGTGATTAAATAAATTTTTGAAGGTAAAGGATAGGAAAGGTTATATCTTATAATTTCATAAATAGGTGAGGAACTGTGCAGGGATATGAAATAAAGGTATCTGCCAAGTGGATCGAAGGAAGGTGAAAAGATCCATCTGTAATTCTTTTTAACATCAACGAATTCCATTGTTTTTATGTTTCTTATCCTCAATCTATTTTTATTCTTTTCCTCAGAGATTACATATGCTATGTAATTATCATCAGGCGAAATATCAAGGTATTCTATTTCCTCACTTTTAGTTCTGTCAATAAACTTTAATTCCGATTTTTCAAGATCAACGAGATAGAGTTCCTGTCTCATTGTGGATATGAATGCAATCTTCCCTGAATTTGATACCCAGAGATGCTGTATGGGTCCAACATCCGTATCTATGATCTTTTCAATTCCATTCTCACTGAATATAATTATCTTTTCCTTTCCATTTTCAACAAGAACTGCTATGTTTTTATTATCCCTGGTGAATTGAACTAGCCTGTTCCTTATTCTATCGTTAACAAAAACAGGACCTTCCCAGTTTTTCATCCTTGCTACCTTTCCCCTTATACATAATGCAATTTCCTCACCGTTCTGGTTGAGGGAAATTCCATCAAGATAATTGAGGGGATTTTCAATCATCCTTTCCTGCAAATGTTTTTTTGAACCATAAATATCAAGGGATAATTTTTTCAATTTTCCATCGTAAATGTAAATATCCCCGGCCATCTGAAATACAATTCTTTTTCCATCGGTGGATGCAAACCTCGCGTAATAATCACTGTTATCTGTATGGATCTTTAAATCATTCCCATCAAGATCACAGGAATATATTCTTCCAATACCTTCATGGTCGGATATGAAAAATATTCTACCATCCATAAGCATTGGTGATGCCAGATTACCATTAAGATTCTCCAGAATTCTTTTAAAAGTTTTTCCACCATCCTTTGAAACCCATATCTGGCCTATTGTACCTCCCCTGTACCTCTTCCATCTTGCTGGATCGGCGGTGTTTCTTCCAAGTATAATTATATTATTTTCAATGTAAATGTCATTTGCCGGACCAAATGGGAGCTTTTCAGGCATACCACCTTCTGGATCAATGTAAAAAATTTCGTTCCATGCATTCTTTGGACTTTTATGACTTGATGAAAAGTAGATTTTACCGTTAAAAAATCCCAGTACCTTCAAATTTCTGCTACCCAAATATGTCAGCCTTTTTATATTTCCACCATTTGATGGAATAATATAAAGGTCCGATTTAATTGCATTTCTTTCATCACCATGATTTCTGTATAGGGCGAATGCAATCAGGGATCCATCTTCTGATATTTTTGGGTATTTTACAACACCAAAACCATCGGTGAGCCTTCTCAGATTCTCATCATATATCCAAAGGTCATCCTCAGTTACAAATGCTATTTTATTATCCCTTATGGATGGATACATCAGATAATGATCCATGAAAAATTAAATAAAAAAAGAAATGAATAAATTTTTTCTTTTTATTTTCTTTCCTCTATTCTTACAAATTTTCTATCACCTGGTCCTCTATAAACAGCCCTTGGTCTGATAAGCCTGTGCTGTTCCTCCACATATTCAATGAAGTGCGCCTGCCAGCCTGTTATCCTTGAAAGTGCGAACAGTGCTGTATAGATGTTGTTCCTTAATGGAAATCCTATTGACATGTAAACTATACCTGAATAATAATCCGTGTTTGGATATATTCCCTTTATACCATAGTTCTTTATACCCAATTCTTCAAGTTTTGTTGCAATCTGGTAGTATTTCTTTGCCTCCTCACTCCTTGCTATTAACTTTTCAGCAATTCTTTTGAAAATCTTTGCCCTGGGATCGTATGTTTTGTATACCCTGTGACCGAAACCCATAAGCCTTCTCTTTCCAGTTAATATATTCTCATTGAACCATTTTTCAACATTTTCAACCGATCCTATTTCAGCAAACTGTGCAATTGCAGCCTCTGCCGCACCACCGTGCAATGGACCCTTCAATGCGGCAAGGGCAGCTGTAACACCTGAATATATATCTGATAGTGTTGAAACAGCAACAAGACCTGCTGTTGTTGATGCTGGAACCTCATGATCAGTGTAAAGTATTAAGGCTGTGTTCATTGCATCAATCTCATCCTTTGTAACATCCCTTCCAAAGGTTGCCCTTAAGAATGTTTCAGCCTCGGTGGGATATGGTTTTACCTTTACTGGATCCATACCCATTATATGCCTGTAAACGTTGGCTGTTATTGCAACCATTCTTCCAATCTGTACTGCTGCAACATCCCTGTTTGTTTCCTTGTTCCACTTGAAGTTTGTTTCCTTTGCTGCCAGAGATGCAAAGGCTGTCATCTGCATGGCAACAGCATCGGATTCCCTTGGTAATTTTCTTATAATATCTATAACAAAATCTGGAACATTATATCCCTCTTCTATTTTCTTTCTGAAATTCTTTAACTGTTCCATTGTAGGAAGTTCTCCATAAAGAAATAGATACTGTATTTCCTCGGCAAGTGCATTATTGTTAACAATATCTTCTATGGAATATCCACCATATTTCAGTATACCCTTTTCACCATCTATTGTTGTTAACCTTGTCCACTTTATGTTAACATCCTCAAGTCCTTTGCTGATTTCTTCACTTTCGGGCATTTTAAACACCTCAAGAACCTATCAAAAATTCATTATTTAAACATTTTACACTTTAAGTTGATGTTGAATTTCGTTAATTTTTGAAGATTGAAAGAATTTAAATATTTCTTCAAATTACCATTTTCGATGGGGAGCTTCTGAAAGAGGCTGAGAGGATTCCTGAATGAGGAATCGACCCATTGAACCTGATCCGGGTAATACCGGCGGAGGGATGAATTATGGAAATAAAAAAATCGGTAAGAAAAACGGAATACCAGAAGGGACTTTTAATTTCATCCTCCATGGGTATGTTTGTCTGGGGTATTATTGCTGCGATAGCTCCACTGACCACATCATGGCCATTCATTGAAACATTGCCAAAGATTTACGAAAGTATATTTCTTTTTTTACCAACAACATTCATGATGATCGGTAATCTTATTTTTGGCGTTCTTGCAGATTACGTGGGCAGGAAGAAAATATATCTTACAACAATCTTTCTTTATGCTGCGGGCTTCCTTACCATCTTTTTTGCAAATAATGTATACATTTTAGTTCTTGGTATTGCACTGAGTGAACTGGGTGTTGGTGGTGAGGAGGTTACAACACTATCATTAATATCTGAAGATATACCTGTAGAGGAAAGAGGATTGTATCTTGTTTTTGTTCCAAACACGAACAATATTGGTAGCACAGTTATTGCCTTCATATTCCTTTACTTTTATTCATCATCAATATATATACAAAAATTATATTTTGTAGGTGTAGCACTATTTGCCATTTCCATTGCAGTTATTACAAGATACAGGGTTCCAGAATCTTTCAGATGGCTTAGGGATGTAGGTAAAAATAAGGAAGCAATTGAAGAAATGAAAAAAATATCACTCACACCTGAACCAAAGAAGGTAAAAGCACCAAGTTTCGTGCCAACTCTCTTATTCCTCGGTGTACTTGGAATTTCACAGTATTTAACTTTTGGTCTCATGGCATATATAATTGGACCTTACTATTTCCCACAAAATAGCAGTTTGATAATATTCATGGCATCTCTTGGTGCATCAGTTGCTGGCTTTATAGCAATGTATGCAATAAATATAAGCAGGAAAATTTTCGCATTGTTCTCCTACTTTGGTGGTTTTATTACAACAATACTCATACTTTATTTACTGAACATCTTTGAAAATTTCTATATATTCCTTATAATGCTCTTCATAAACATGATGTTTTCTGAATTTGCATGGGCAACAAGGACAACACTTGAACCTGAACTTTTCCCCACAAAAATAAGATCCACCGCCATTGCACTAATCAGAATTTTCCCCATGATATCATATATACTTTCAGTTTTTTTCACAGCCACATTTACTCTACAGCAATTTATAATTTACAATATTGTTCTCTGGGGCATCGGGGCGATCTTTACTTTGATCTGGTATTTCATCGGAATTGAAACAAAAGATATCAGTATGGACTTTATACAATAATTTTTTATTTTTTTAATAAAGCAACCAACATACCGAAGTATGATGGAAGGGCATATTCAAAAAATTCTACCCTGAAGTTAATGTTTTTCCTTAAAATACCAAGTAATATAAGAAATGACCAGTAACTGTCAGGTTTTGCATCTTCTATTATTTTTTCATCAATATTTTTCAAACCTTCAAAATCATTTTTCCTGAAAATTTCAATAATTTTATCATCAAATATTTTTGCATTTGGACTGAAACCATATGGTCCTGATTGAAGATGCGCATGAGCCTGATCAGCACTCACAATCAAACCAATTTTCTTTTCATTATTCTTCAATACATTTCCAATCAATTCACCAAACCTTATTGAAACATTCTTTTCTAAACCTCTTGCTGGAGTGATCAAAACTATTTTTCTATGTTTTTTGTTTAGAAAATACATAGGTATAAAACTACCCCAGTCAAGATAGATCCTTGAAGCCTTTCCTTCAAGAGCACCGAAATTTACTCCAACAACAGGCATTGATTCATTCTTTGCATTCAAGTATATTTTTTCTGCAAGATCCCTGTCACATTTAAAGTTCAATCTTCTCTTTCCAAGGTTACCTGATGCATATTCCGTTAAAATTACTGCAAAGTGATCCTCAATTCTAATATTATGTGGTGTCAAAATAACAATTGAATCCAAATCATATTTTTCAAATTCTTTTACGAGATTTTCCATGGCATTCCTAAGTTTTTTCGATTCCTCATCTTTAGGATCTAAAATCTCTTCTCCGTGCGGAACTATGGCAATAATTTCTATCATTGTTTTAATTATTTCTCGACTGTATATAAAACTTTGGAAAATATAGTTCTGGGGGAAACATCTATAATAAAAAATAAATCCAGAATCTTTTTGGAATAATATTCTCCCATATATTGTATGCTATTGTTTTCACTGTAATTTCTTTTTCAAATCTTTTTGTAATTATTGACCCCACAAAGGATCTTTTTTCTGATTTAAAAATTACACTGTATCAACAATCAGTCTTC
>JABEBW010003909.1_pt1 | contig 12455 bp, 9 predicted proteins | sample 7245961 | NCBI WGS metagenome assembly JABEBW01 (sample SAMN14506364, study PRJNA622280) | hot springs metagenome | biome: hot spring [ENVO:00000051]|acidic hot spring [ENVO:00002120]; feature: spring [ENVO:00000027]|sediment [ENVO:00002007]; material: sediment environment [ENVO:01001048]...
GATGGAATGAAGTGGGAGCCTAAAAGGGCGATGAACAACGGACCGATGAACATCCTAGAAGCAAGAATCTCCCGGCTTTAGCCGTGGAGAGTGTCAACAGATAGCATCAACTTTCATAAAAGTTCTAGCCGCGTGTTGAATCAACTGCTGCATCCTGAATGGTGCGGAATTCCCTATTCGTAGGCACTCTTCATGGTACCTCATTCTATTGGGTTATGTTAGAATACATAACCTCGGTAGATTCAATGCAAAATTGTTCAGAAGATGAAGTTTTTGGAATAGAACATATTAACGGCGTGAAGATCACTTAAAATAGCGCAGGAAATTGCAAGGCAAAGAGCTAATTTTTGCAATAAAGCAGTTTCAATGCCAATTTCACAATCAGGATTTTAATTTGGCTAATTCCTTAAAAAACGCGTTATTAATCGAGTATGATTAATTTTTTCAAAATTTATAAATACTTAATTAATAATCACGGGCATGGAACTTCAGAACCTTGATTCAGAACCAATCAATAAATACATTTTATATGTGACCTTTCTAATTGGATTAGGAACATTTCTTGACGGTTATGATTTACTTAATATAAGCATAGCAATGCCCTTTATCACAAGGACAATGGCCGTCGTTGCCAGCATGCAGGGGATGCTTGGCACAGGAACATATCTGGGTGGGATAGCGGGGGCCCTATTATTTGGATTGATAAGCGATTTAAGGGGCAGAAGGACAGCGCTCATTGTTGACCTGATATTTTTCATGGCGGCTTCACTGCTTTCAGCTATCGTAACATCTCCGCTTCAGCTATTGGCTCTCAGAGTTACAATAGGATTTGGCATAGGGGCAGATATAGTATCTGGCCCAGCGTTATTATCTGAATTTTTACCGGTTAAAAATAGAGGGAGGCTGCTGGGGACTTCATTGCTCATGATGCCACTTGGTGGGCTGGTTAGTGCATTTGTGGCCTATTTACTGTACAGTTCAGGTATAGGTGCATCCTTATTATGGCGGACTATTTTTGCGCTTGGAGCGGTTCCAGCAATCGTGGTTATTTTATTGAGAAGCCATCTTCCTGAATCACCCAGGTGGGCATTGAAATTTGGGAGCCAGTCCAAAATATCCAAGGATCCTGAAAACTTAAATCCGGTTGTCACTGGCAGTTATGAACACAACTATCGCATTTTAGCCGGCAAATATAAAAAATCATTAATTTATTCATCAGTTGCCTGGTTTACGGCAGGCACTACTTCTATATTTACAATATTTTCGCCAATGATACTTGAAAAATTTGCGTCCAAGGGATATCCTCAGATGATAATTTTGACCATTACAATATGGGTAGCGGCAACTTGTGGGGCCGCCTTCACTATAGCCTTACATGACGCATTTGGCAGGAAGAATCTGTTGATTGCTTCAATGGCGTTCCTTGGATTATCTGATTTATTGCTTGGCATTGCATTAAGCGGCAGCGGTTATATCATCGAAGCAGTACTGGCAGGTGCAATGTTTTTTGCATTTATGAATATAAGCGTTGCATATATTATACAGACTGAAGTTTTCTCCACAGAAATCAAGGGCCTAGCTGACGGCATTTCCTTCACAGTTAACAGGCTGGCTAACTTTGCATTTGGGGTTCTGGTTCCATCTTTGCTGGTATTAAACATAATTAAACCATTTATGTGGATCACTGGGATAGTGGTTATTGGGCTAATAGCACTAGTGCTGATAACGGGCATTGAAACGATGGGAAAGGGGCTTGAAAAAATACAGCAGGAAATAGTAAGCAGTTAAATGCATTGACAAATTTTAAATATTGTTACTGAAATTATATATCTTAATGTCATTTAATATAAGAGATTATATTGATAAAACCTTTGCAAATTCACCATCAAAATTAACTGTAATAAAAAAAATGTTACTATATGGCATTTCAGTTAAGGATAAAATGCTTTATTGTAATGATGTTGAAATACCTTATAAATCGTTAGCAGATGCATGCGGCGTTGACCAAAGGGTTGTTAAGTCAGTGGTGGTTTCAATATCATCTGATGATTATCTTTCAAGTGTATTTGAAAAAATAGCCTCAACTGTAAATTTAAAGGACGTTGCGACTGAAATGGGATTTGGCGTCATTGTCATCACTGCAAATAATCCCAATGAACCAGGTGTAATAGCTTCTGTGAGCAAGATCATTTCTGACTTTGGAATTAACATAAGGCAGGTGATAGTTGATGATCCAGAATTTTTTGAGGATCCAAAGCTTTACATTATAACTGAAAAGCAAATTCCAGGTTCCATATTGCCCAAGATAAAACAATTAAAAAACGTAAAAAGCATAACGATGTACTAAATTATAATGAAGTTATGGGAAAGCAGTAAAGCTCCTGTGCTGGGATAAATCAAGCTTAAACATTTATAGCATTAAAATATTTTAAATGGATATCCAAAGCAGCAATGCGCCAAAAAATAGCCCTTGATGGGGGAGCCCCCAGCTGCCGGCAAGCCACGCAGAATAGTATGCCTTTCAAGGTGGAGCAGCTCACTTGGCATCCATTGTTTACGAGTACATGGAGCTATAGGATCCCAGGTCAAGCAGCCCATGCCCAGAAAAGCTCATCAATATTACCTTCCTTTTCCCCTCTTCCTTTGCCGCCTTGGCGATTTCGCTTATTATGGGCAATGCATGAGCTGTTTCTGGAGCAGGAACGTATCCTTCCAACCTTGTATACAGTTCAGCATATTTGAAAACTGTATCCTGGTCATAGTCCCTTGGCTCAACGACACCGTGTTTCATCAGCAAACTGAGGGATGGAGCTACGCCATGATACCTCAGCCCACCGGCGTAAATTGGCGGTGGTATAAAATCGGAGCCAATTGAGTACATCTTTACCTGAGGCAGGATTTTCCCAGTATCCGGATAATCATATTTGTATTCGCCCTTTGTCATTTTTGGAACCTCATAGGATCCAGCCGCTATGTACTTTGCGTCCTTGTAATCCCTGTAAAATGGAAACGCAAGGCCTGAATAATTTGAACCACCACCCACAACCCCTATTATGTAGTTAGGCTCTATGCCATTAATTTCAAGTTGTTTTCTTGCTTCTTGCCCTGCAATTGTTTTATAAAGTATATCTGCATTTACAACGCTCCCCACATTGTACCTTCCATTATGTTCCAATGCATATTCAACCGCTTCACTGATGGCTATCCCGAGGCTTCCATTTTTATTTTTTTCATCTTTCATTAATTCTTTGCCTATGTTTGTAAGTGCGCTGGGACTGGGGTTCACGTCGCCTCCAAGCATTTTCATGAGGGTAACTCTATAGGTTTTCTGATAGTATGACGCTCCAGCCATAAATATCTTTGAATTTAAGTTATTCAGGGATGATGCCATTGCAACTGCAATTCCCCATTGCCCTGCGCCAGTTTCAGTAGTTACCAAGTCCACGCCCTCAATCTTGGAATAGTATGCCTGTGCTAAAGCGCTGTTTATTTTATGTGAACCCGCAAACGTGTATCCTTCCATTTTCATATATATTTCAATTGGAGCATTAAAATAACTTTCAAAGCGTTTTGCCCGTATAATTGGGGTGGGCCTTCCCACTTGAAAGTAAAGTTCCCTTATGTCATCTGGGATCCTTATCATCTGTTCAGTTGAGAATTCATGTTCCAGCACCTTGGCTGGAAAAACGCTTTTTAAAACCTGTATGGCCTTCCCGGTGGTGTCCATGGGTTGAGGTAAGGGTTCGGGAAGGTCTGGCAATATATTGTACCAGTAATCTGGCATTTCGTCCTGTTTAAGGTCAATCCGATTTGTCATGCTATAGCTAGTAACATTAATGTATTTATAGTTTACTTTATGTTATTTTTAATACATTACTCTTTGAAAAATTGATCTTAATTTAAATAATGATTAAGGCAATTATACGGCATGGAAACGATAAATTTGGGAAAAAGCGACCTGAAAGTATCAAGAATAGGGATCGGAACTTGGCAGGCCAGCCTGAGGGAATGGGGAAATGATGTCAATGATGGTGACATTATTAAAGCCATACACAGATCATTTGAACTTGGCGTTAACTTCATAGATACAGCTGAGATTTATGGGAATGGGCATTCTGAGAAAGTTGTTGGAAATGCAATTAAGGACCTGGACAGGGAAAAGCTGATAATTGCTACCAAGGTCCATGGGGCTCATCTGAGGCATGATGAGCTTATTAAATCAGCTGAGCTCAGCATGGAAAGGCTTGGGGTGAAGTACATTGATTTGTATCAAATTCACTGGCCTGACCCATGGGAACAGATACCACTTAAGGAAACATTTAAGGCAATGGAGGAGCTATTTGTGAACGGAAAGATAAGGGCAATAGGCGTTAGTAACTTTGCTGTGAGGGACCTTGAAGAGGCAATGAGCCATTTGTCAAAAGCCAGCATAGTTTCCAATCAGGTCAGGTACAACATGCTTCAGAGGGAGATCGAAGAAGAAGTTATGCCGTACTGCATTAAGAATAAAATAACAATAATTGCATGGAGCCCATTGGCTCAGGGAGCTCTTACTGGCAAATATAATGAAAATAATATGCCCAATGATAGGATAAGGTCTGGCAATGAGATATTTAAGGAAAATAATATGAAGCAAATTTCAAATTTGCTAAAGGTGCTTGATGGGATAGCCAAAAAAAGGGGAAAAACCATTTCACAAGTAGCATTGAACTGGCTGTTGATGCATGACCAGGTTGTGCCAATACCCGGGGCTAAAACTCCCAGGCAGGCAGAGGAAAATATAGGCGCAGCGGGGTGGAAGCTGGATTCCGCAGAAATGCAAATGATAAATGAAGAGCTGAAAAAAATCGATATAGACTATATTTAAAGGGTTAAGCTGAAAAGCTCCATTGCCGAAGCATGCGGTCAAGTATACCATATGATGAGCAGCACTCAGTGAATTGGATGCCCGTTGAAATCCAAGCAACTTAAACATGAAGGTCTCTGCCTGGATGGTCCAGTCTGGTCATTGAATCAGAAAGCATTGCTACATGAGGAGGATGTCGCATGTGTAACCCATTTTCATAAAGCCCTTTCCTCTTATTTTCGCCCACCCAATCTTTATTGACAATCAAAGGCAGTTGCCCTGCAGCGTAAAAAGGTAGCGCAAAGGTTATTTAGCCCCAAATCCAAAATGAAGGTTGAACGGTTGATTTGTATTGAACATTTCAAATTCTATTGTTAAAAGTGGAACAACCACGCTGGGAATGGTGGTAAAGGATGCAACAGTGATGGCCACTGACGCAAGAGTCACAGCAGGTTACTTCGTAACTAACACGGTTGGTAGAAAGTTATATAAGATAGATGAAAGCATTGCCATGACAATTGCAGGAACAGTTGCCGATGCGCAAAACGTCATAGACATCTTAAAATATTATATTAACCTCTACAGGGTGGAAAAGAAAAAGCCAATATCTGTTCATTCAGTTGCTTCTCTTGCTTCTAATCTATTCATAGGCAACAGGTATTTCCCGTTGCAGGTTGAAACCCTAATTGGTGGTTATGATAGTTCAGGGCCTGACCTTTATATGGTTGACCTTTTTGGATCGCTTTCACATGAAAAAGTATCATCCACTGGAAGTGGTTCACCAGTTGCCCTTGGCGTGCTTGAAGATGGATACAGGGATTCAATGTCAGTTGAAGATGGTGTTAAGCTTGCAGCTCAGGCCATAACATCAGCCATGAGGAGAGATATAGCCACTGGTAATGATTTTAATATTGCAGTTATAGATAAAACAGGGTACAGGGAGCTTACAAAGCAGGAAAAGGATGCGCTGATAAAAAAGTAAAATGGGTGCCAGGCTTTCAGATTTGATTTCTCAGATTTTTCAGCTATTGCCTCCAAATGCGGGGGTTACAAGGATTGAATATGAGGGTCCAAGAATTGCCATTTACACGGGCAACCTCAGCTTTTTTATGGATAACCCCCGGGTAATTCCAGATATAGTTAATATGCTTAAAAAGCACGTAATAGTGAAGTCTGACCAGACGCAGAGGGAGGAAGAGGAAAATACCAGGGAAAGGCTGATGAAAATTATACCAAAGGAAGCTGAAGTTACAGGAATGTTCTTTGATGGGATACAGGGCGAGTTAGTCATTGAAGTCAAGGATCCTTCAAAGCTTGAGGGAGAGGTCAAAGAAAATATAGAGGCCATTGCTGAGGAAATTGGCTGGAAAATAAAGGTGAGGAGATATATATCGCAACAGCCACAGACTTACCAGCTTGTGAACCACACGCTGAAGACAAGTGAAGAAGAAAGGTTGGAATTTCTAAGAACGGTTGGCACAAGGATATTCAGGGATAAAATAACCAATAAGAAAGATTTGCTGGTGACCTTCCTTGGTGCAGCAGGTGAAGTTGGAAGGTCTTCCATACTGATTTCAACAAATGAATCTAAAGTGCTGCTTGATTGTGGCATAAATCTGGGGGTTTCCGAAAAGGCAGACGCCTTCCCCAGATTTGATCTGGCCGGCTTGAATCTTGATGAGCTTGATGCCGTTGTAATTTCTCATGCGCATTTGGACCACTCTGGCTTCATACCGATGCTTTATAAATACGGATATGACGGTCCGACCTACTGCACTGAGCCCACGCTTGTTCTAATTACATTGCTTCTAAATGACATGATAAAGGTAGCTGAGGCTGAGGGAAAGAAGCTCTTTTTCGATGGCCAAAACCTCAAGGATTTTATAAACCACTGCATTACTATACCGTACAATTCCGTAACAGATATAGCCCCAGACATAAAGCTGACGCTCAGCAATGCAGGGCACATCCTTGGTTCTGCAACCGTGCACCTGCATGTTGGGCAGGGGCTCTATAACCTAGTTTATACGGGGGATTACAAGTTTGATAAGTCGAGGCTATTTCAGCAAGCCAATTATATTTATCCAAGGGTTGAAGCTCTAATAACCGAGTCAACTTACGGTTCAAGGGATGATATTATGCCTCCCAGGGCATTGGCTGAGGAAAACCTGATTTCAGCTATAAACAGCACAGTTAAAAACGGAGGGAAGGTCCTTATACCGATACCTGCTGTTGGCAGGGCACAGGAAATTCTGCTTGTGCTGAACGAGTATATATCTCAGGGGAAAATGGAAAGAGTGCCAATTTTTGTAGAGGGCATGATTAACGAAGCCACAAAAATACACCTGCTTTATCCAGAATTCATGAATAAGGAAATAAGGGACAGGATAGTATATCAGGGTGAAAATCCTTTTATCACTGAAAACTTTACAATAATAGCTCATCCCAAAGAGAGAGAGGAAGTGTTCAGCTCGGGGCCAGCTGTTGTTCTTGCAACTTCTGGCATGCTTGAAGGTGGCCCCTCTGTTATATATTTTAGAGAGCTTGCCCCGGATGAGAAAAACAGGGTTGTCTTCGTTTCCTATCAGGTAGCTGGAACCATGGGGAGAAGGGTTCTTGACGGTGCCAAGGAAATAAGCGTGCAGGATGATGGTGGGAAGCTCAGGATGGTTCAGGTTAATATGTCAGTTAGCAAGATTGAAGGATTTAGCGGGCACAGCGATTATAATCAGCTTTTAAACTATATATCCAGATTCAGAGGCAAGGTTCAAAAGGTAATCATAGTTCATGGCGAAAAAAGCAAGATGTTAAATCTCGCTGAAAATGTTAACAGGCTTTATCACAGGAACATAGCAGAAACACCAGAAATAGGGGAAACCATAAGGTTATATTGAAGAAATTTTAAAATAGCTCCATTATGGAAACGGTTTACGGAACCACATCCCCATTTATATTCCTCCCACTTAGGTATAATTCTTTGCTTTCAATAGGGCCTTCCATTTCTTCCAATCCATTCATCTTTGCTGATCCGGAAAAATGGCTCAATTTATCAGCTTCAGACCTCCTGCAGCTAAGGCTATCGTCAGTTACATCGCTAAAACAGGTGCACCCCAGATTGAGCCTTGACGATAACGATGTAGCAAAATTAAGGGAAGTGGCTTTATCCCAGAAATATGTTGATATTGAAGTTAACGTATCCAAAGGTCCCAGAAAAATTTTTTATGACAGTTTTTCGGGGGCTATAAGCATAAGTGGAAGCCTGGAAAGGGTTATAAATTATTCCGGAACTGAGTTTTCGAAACCTGTGGAAAAGGCTTTTTCTGATAAGGCCCTTAAAGCAGCTGATGCAGTAAAATACCTTTTTGAGTCTGGAGTAAGCATCTATAAGATTCAGCAGCTGATGAGCGTGGGCAGCCTGGGAATAAACAGGAAGCTTGTGGCTACACGGTGGTCTATAACGGCAATTGATTCTACATTATCATCGCAGTTGCTGCGTAAAATATCTCAATATGGGATAATCTCCAATTATTTGGTGGGGAAGAGCTACATAATGGGTAACAGGTTCGCCGTAATAGTAGAGCCAGAAAGTTATAGTTTTGAGATGCTGGAAAGCTGGGCTCCATATTATGGAAGTGAAAACATCGTGCAAAAGGTTGCAAGGGATAACGAAGGGCACTTTGGAAGAAAGGATTATGCGGACGAAGTAGAGGGCGCATATTATGCGGCCAGGCTTTCCGCGGCTCAATTTTTGGACAGGGAAAGGAAGCAGGCATCCATAACTGTGCTTATGGAGGTTGACAGGAACTGGATACCATCGCTGGGAGTTTGGAGGGTCAGGGAAGGAGTTAAGGAGGCCCTTAACAACCTTGTTAAACATGATGACAGGGCAAGCGCGTATGATGATGCTTTTGGATACATGAAAACAAGAAAGGAAAGCTGGATAATCTCCTCTTCTAAATTTAGACAGCTTAAAATTAATGAATTTTTAAGGTAATGGCATGGTGACTCAGCTAAAGGCAGGTCAGCTTGTGCAAATTGAGTATAATGGCAGGGTGCTTGAGGGGTTAGTTATGCCCAGGTCACTATATGAAGATGACAATCACATCACTTTAAAACTAAAAAACGGGTACAATATAGGCCTGGACATAAACAGGGTCAGGCTAATTAAAGTGATTGAATATGAAGCTGTGACTCAGGCAAGCGAAAAAGGAGAGGAAATTAATGAAATAGGGCATGGCCCAAGAGTTCTCATATTGGGCACTGGAGGCACCATTGCAAGCAAAGTTGACTACAGGACAGGAGCTGTCAAACCAGCATTTACTGCAAGGGAAATAGTTGAAATGGTGCCCGAGATAGGTGATTTGGCATCAATAAGCATAAAAACAATTATGAATGAACTCAGCGAAAATATGAAACCTGAAAACTGGACAGTGATGGCTAATGAAATTTATAACGCATTTAAAGCTGGTTATGATGGCATTGTGATTGCGCACGGAACTGATACAATGCATTATAGCGCATCGGCCATTTCCTTTGCAGTTGAAAATCCACTAGGCCCTGTGGTATTTGTTGGATCTCAGAGGTCTTCTGACCGCCCATCCTCTGATTCTGCAACAAATTTGCTTGGGGCAGTTACTTTTGCTGCCAAATCAAATGCCAGTGGCGTATTTGTGGCCATGCATGCTGGGCTGGATGATAATTTGGTGGCTGTGCACAAGGGAACAAGGGTTAGAAAAAATCACACAAGCAGAAGGGATGCATTTGAATCAGTAAATGATGCGCCGTTTGCATATGTCGATATTAAAAAAGGAACCGTAAATGTGGATCATGAAGCACGGCCACGGGGTGAAATTAAACTCATGCCAAACTTTTCGCCAAGGTCTGTTATATTTAAATTTCATCCCGGGTACAGCGAATGGCTTATACGGGAGATCTTTTCGGGTGATCTTAGCTCAATAATAATTGAGGGAACTGGGCTTGGCCATGTTTCAAGGGAAATATTTCCTTATATTAGGAATGCCATTTCTGATGGGAAGTTCGTTGGCATGACCTCTCAGTGCATTTGGGGATCTGTTGGAATGACAGTGTACGAAACTGGCAGGGATCTTATGGCAATTGGCGTTGTGCCACTTGGTGATATGCTATCAGAAACAGCGCTGGTAAAATCCATGTGGGCCATTGGCAATGGATTTGACCTCAAAAGGGTAATGCCAATGAATTTAAGAGGCGAAATATCAACCAGGAGGCCTGTGGAAAAATGAAAATTGGTTTTGAAATACATATACAGCTAAATACAAGGGAAAAGCTATTTTGCAGCTGCAATCCACAGGCAATTGATAGCAGCACTATAAGCTTTGAAAGGAAGCTAAGGGCATCTAGCAGTGAGATGGGCGAAATTGATCCAGCAGCGGCATTTGAGATTGGAAAGGAAAGAAACATAACTTATGTTTCAGGCAATATGACAAGCTGCCTTGTGGAAGCTGACGAAGAGCCGCCACACGCACCAAATTTTGAAGCTATAAGAACCGCAATTACCATATCAAACTTGTTTTCAGCAAGCATAGTGGATGAAATACACTTCATGAGAAAAATCGTTGTTGACGGGTCAAACACATCAGGGTTTCAAAGGACTGCCATTGTCGGCATTGATGGCAAATTTTCCTATGGGGATGAAAGCATTGGAATAAGCACTATCTGTCTGGAAGAGGATGCCGGAAGGCTCATGGAGAAAAGGGAAACCGGACCAGTTTACAATTTAGATAGGCTGGGCATTCCGCTCCTTGAAATTACAACTGAACCATTTCAAGCTTCACCTGTTATGGGTGCAAAAATAGCAGCTGAGATAGGAAGAACTCTCAAGTTAACGGGGATGTTTGCAAAGGGACTTGGGACAATAAGGCAGGATGTCAATGTATCAGTTGGGGATTATGGCGTAGTTGAGATAAAGGGAGTGCAAAAGCTTGATCAGGTGAAAAGGGTGCTTGAATTTGAGGAAAAGCGGCAAAAATGGCTTGTTGAGCTTTCTGGAATACTTCATGAAAGGGGCATAAGGGAATCTGATTTTGACGTGGAAATTGTTAACCTCACTGATTTGCTTGGGTCATCAAAGTCGCAGATAATCAGAAAGCTGATTTCAAATAAGCAGGCGCTTGCTATGAAAGCTCCTGGGTTTAATGGCCTATTGGCCAGGGAACCTGTTCCAGATTCAAGGCTTGGGCTTGACCTGGCCGACCTCTGCAGGCTGTTTGGATTTGGCGGCATTGTTCATTCAGATGAGATTTCCAAGTACGAAATTGAAAGTGATATCCTGGATCAGGTTAAGGGAAAATTGGGGCTGCAAGCAAATGATGGATTTATAATATTATTTGGAAATGGGGAAAGGGCCTATCGCTGTTTAGATCTCATAAAGTTGAGATTGAAGGCTTCACTGTTTGGCCCCCCATCTGAGACAAGGATGGCCACAGAAAAGGGCATTACAAGATTTTTACGGCCAAGGCCTGGGGCATCAAGAATGTATCCTGAAACTGATGTTATGACCATTCTTGTCAGCGATGAGATGAAGGCTTCATATAAAATTGAAATGAAAAGCTGGGAGGCAGCAGTTAAGGAAATTGAGAGCAAGTATAGCCTTCCCCACCAGGTTGCAGAGCAGCTTTTGGATTCAGATTACTTTGAGTGGTTCAGCGAAGCAGCAGCAACATTTAATTCGTTGCCAACTACAGTTATAGCTTCCGTAATTCTTCAGACCTTTGAGGAACTGCGAAAGGAGGGGCTTCTGGCAAGCAAGAGTGCCCTTTTTGAAATTTTAAATGCGGTTGACAGGAAAATCATCGCAAAGGAAGCCATTGCAGACGTTCTCAGGGAGTCGTTATCAGGATCCATAAGCGTGCAGGATGCGATTAAAAGAAAGGGACTCACCAGTTTATCTATCGAAGACCTCAGGAAAATTGTTGCATCGGCAATTGAAAATGCCTTAAAGGAAAACATTCCAAGGGATAAAATGTACGGGCTGATAATGGGAATGGTAATGAAGCAGGTCCGGGGAAAAATAGATGGTAAACTTGTTGACGAGGAAGTTAAAAGGCAAATAGGAAGCATTCAATAACAGTTAAACAAACTCGAAGTTCACATTTCCCTCTTCAACGATGCCAAAAGCAGCCTTAGAATTAAAGTAAGGCCATCCTGTCCTGGAAAACACCGTATAAACCATGCCATCATGGTTTATTTTAAAACCTTCACACGGTTCATGCCCTCGAATCAGGAACCTAGACCCCGTCAATAAAAGCCATTTTCTGGTTATATCCTTGCCAAAAAGATAACCAATCCCTCGTGGATTAGGCTCAAACCCATATGATTCAAAAGGGTCATTCCAAAGTATTTCAGTAATGCTTTCTTCAATTCTATCAATGGAAAAATCCTTGACGGGAAGTCCACCATGCAGAGCAATAAATTTATCTCCAAACATAACAATTGGCAATTCTTGGAATACAAGAAAGAGCTCCTTATAGGCACTTTCTCCATTTAACTCTCCAAATTTTTCAATGAGCTTTTCCCTGATATCATGAGGATATGGAACAGCATTTTGAAGTGCTTCATGATTGCCCCTCAA
>JABEBW010003684.1_pt1 | contig 12433 bp, 10 predicted proteins | sample 7245961 | NCBI WGS metagenome assembly JABEBW01 (sample SAMN14506364, study PRJNA622280) | hot springs metagenome | biome: hot spring [ENVO:00000051]|acidic hot spring [ENVO:00002120]; feature: spring [ENVO:00000027]|sediment [ENVO:00002007]; material: sediment environment [ENVO:01001048]...
CCTACATTGGCAGCAATTAAAAAAAGGTAATTTTTGTTATTAAGCGGTTGTGATGCAATAAAACTCTTTGCTATTGCACTTACACTTGGGTGTGACATAATAGCTGCAGGTATAAAAACAAATGAAATTAAAGCAAAAACAATCGCGATTGTTTCTGCGCGCTTGTATTTTCCGCTTAAAGCTACAAAGATAAGCAAAAAAGTGCTTATAACAATAAAGTAATCCTTTGGTATGCCTATAATTTCTGAGCTTGCTGCAATGCCAGAAAACTCTGTTAAAAGAGCGCTAAAAACTACAAAAAGCAAAAGCACTGTGGTAAAAACTGCCCATTTTTCACCAAAATACTCGCGAATTAGCTGACCATGACCCTTGCTTGTAACACACCCAAGCCTTGATGCTATTTCTTGCACTATATACAATAATGGTATAAGCAGCACTTGAAGAGGTATAAGACTATAGCCGTATGTAGCGCCGGATACAAAAGCAGTTGTTATTGAACCTGCATCCATATCAGCAATCATTACTATAAAACCAGGGCCAAATACTGCTAGAAACGATAAAAGCCACGCATAGAAGTTATTCTTTGGCTTCATTTTAAACCTCATAAAAACCTCACTAAAAATTAGCTAGCTATAAATATATTAGGTTTCTATAAGAAGTCAAGTCAAAAAATCACTGTAATAATAGTTCCTAATTATTGTGAAAATTTCCTATATTATTAACTTTCTTTAGCCGATATAGATTTACCAATCTCCCTTAGTATATCAAGTGGTATAGGCAATATTGTTGTAGTATTGTTTGTAGAAGAAATCTCATTTAGTGTTTGTAGGTATCTAAGTTGCAATGCTATAGGATTTTCAGATATTATACGTGCTGCTTGATTTAGTTTTTCTGCTGCTTGGTACTCTCCATCAGCATTGATGATTTTTGCACGTCTGTCTCGCTCTGCTTCTGCTTGCCTTGCCATAGCTCTTTGCATATCTTGTGGCAAATCAATTTGTTTCAATTCGACTAATGTGACTTTTACACCCCAAGCATCCGTATGCTTGTCGAGTATATCCTGGATTTCTGAGTTAACTTTTTCTCGCTCTGAAAGCAACTTATCAAGTTCAGCCTGACCGCAAACACTTCTTAGCGTAGTTTGTGCAAGTTGCTCTACAGCATAAGCGTAATTTTTAATCTGAATAACTGCATTTAAAGCTTCTACAACTTTAAAATATACAACAGCATTAATCTTAATCGTTATATTGTCTTTTGTAATAACATCTTGCGGCGCAACCTCAAGCGTATTTATTCTCAAAGACACCTTTGCCATGCTATCAATAATTGGCCACAAAATAATTAAACCAGGACCTTTTACGCCTATTGCTCTGCCTAATCTGAAAATTACAGCTCTATCGTATTCTTGAACAATACGAATAGAATTTAAAATTACAAGCAAAGCAAAAATCACAATAACAATCAACACGATGCTTTCCATAGCTTTATTCCTCCTTTGTAACAAATAATTTTAAAGATTCTTGTTTTATTACTTTAACCTTCTGACCACTTTTGATCTCTTGGTCACTGTAGGCAGCCCAAATCTCGCCTTCTATCTCAATCTGACCCGGTGATTGTTTTGTAATATCTTTAATGCATTCACCACTTTTGCCTACTAAATTTTCTTTTGTCTTTATTGATGTTCGTTGAGCCTTTAATCCTAAAACTATCATAACAACTACAAAAACTAATGTAGCAAAAAACAATGGCATTATCACATATAAGAAAACTTCAGGAAGTTCATGCATGCTAAGGTATAGAAAATAGGTACCGATAATAAACGATGTTAACCCAACAAATGTAAATATTCCGCCACTTGCAAAAAAAATTTCTAAAACTAAAAATACAAATGATAAAAAGATTAAAAGACTTGCAACATCTGTACTCATACTAAACACTCGCACAAGGCGTTTGGTCACCTTGTAATTTTTTTATTGTATGTGGAATAGCTTCATATACAAAGCTAATATTTTCGATAGCCGCTTTTGGACTTCCAGGTAAATTTATGATTAGTGTATTTTTTCGCGTACCAACACAAGCGCGTGAGACAATAGCTGTATTTGTTTTCTCGAAACTTTTTAAGCGCATCGCTTCTTCAAACCCCCACAGTCTTTTTTCAATCAGCAAAGCAGTTACATCTGGAGCAATGTCGCGTGGTGCAATGCCCGTTGAACCATTTGTAATTACTAAATCAATGTTTTTATCGCACAGCTCTATTAGTTCTTCTCTCAACATATCCTTATCGTCTGGTATAATTTTATAGTATACTAACTGAGCGTCAGCTAAATTATTTTGCACAAACTCTATCAAGGCAGTTCCAGTTAAGTCTTCCCTTTCTTTTGCGTAGCCTTTATCAGAAAGTGTAATAACTGCAAATTTCATACACTAGCCTCCATACAAATCGTACGATTTAATCAAACTGGGAAATTCTATTTGAACCTTTCTTGCATAAGATGGTTCAATGTCCGCAGTTTTAAGCGTAGTTTTTTCATACGCACATTCAAGCTTATTACCCAACGGGTCAAAAATACTTGAATAGCCACCGCACATCCACTGACCAGATTTGCCAATTGCATTACAACCTACAAAAAATACCTGGTTTTCTATTGCGCGGGCAACAGACAAAATCTGCCACGCAAAAATGCGCTGAGTAGGCCAAATAGCGCTAAGCAGCAAAATATCGGCGCCTTTCAAGGACGCTTTTCTAAAAAACTCTGGAAAGCGCAACTCAAAACATACCGCAACGCCAAATTTAACATCAAATAAATCAAACGTGTTTTCTTGGTTAATACTGCCTGGATAAAAAAATTTATGTTCGTTTGTTACTTCAAAAAGTTTGATTTTGGAGTATTTAAATACAATTTTTTTTTCATACAAACAGTAGAATGTATTGAAGATTTTATTATTTATATTTTCTAGGTATGTTCCACAAATTGCTAAAGAAACTGATTTTTCAAGCAATTTGTCGATATAGCTTGGCATTATTTTTGATAGATTATCTATATTTTGATAATCAAAACCTGTTAGAAACAATTCGGGAAACAAGATAAGATTGCTTTTGCAGAAATGTGCCTCATCTATCATCGCTAAGGCATTATTAAAATTTTCTTCAATGTTGCCTTGGTTTACTTGCATTTGTGCTAAGCTTATTTTCATACAACCCTCGCAAACGTAAATTTCTTTTGCCACTTGTGTTCAACCATTTTAAGTAATCCTTCACTGAGCGGGTAATTCAGTTTGAGCAACTCATCAATATCGCTTTTAACTTTTTCTACAAGCTCTTTATCTTTTAGTATATCAGCAAATTCCAAATCTGGCAAGCCATGTTGCCTTGTGCTATAAATTTCGCCACTGCCACGCAACATTAAGTCTTGATAAGCTATTTCAAAACCATCATTTGTAGAAAGCAACACATTATAGCGTTTTTTAGCAAGTAAAGATACCTTGTCTTTTGTAATAAGGTAACAATAAGAATCCAAATCGCTTCTTCCTACCCTTCCTCTTAGCTGGTGTAATTGCGCAAGTCCATACAAGTCTGCATCTTCAATGATAATTACTGTGGCGTTTGGATTATCAATACCAACTTCAATAACCGTTGTACTCATTAGACAATCAATCTGGCCTTTAAAAAAATCGTCAAAAATTTTATCTTTTTGAGTAGCGTTTAATTTTGAGTGCAAAAACGCACATTTAAATTCGCTAAAATATTTTTGTTTAATTTCTTCAAAACGGCCCATTAGTGAATCCACTTTTGATAATCTTGATTGACTTTCTTCTATTAGCGTAAAAATCACATAAACTTGGTGTTTGTTGATAATCTCGTCTCTTGCGTGCAAAAAAGCTTTATGTTCATCGCTTTTGTTTAAATGAATAGTTTTAATAGGCTTTCTATTTTTTGGCATTGAGTGTATCTCAAAAATTTTTGTTTTACCATAAATTGCAAAAGCTAAACTTCTGGGTATTGGTGTAGCGCTCATAATAAGCGTGTATGCACTTTTGCCTTTGTCAGACATAATCCTTCTTTGGTCAACGCCAAAACGATGCTGTTCATCAATTACCAAGAAACCTAAATTGTTAAATAAGAGTTTTTCATTCAATAAAGCATGTGTACCAATTATACAATGCATCTTAAAATCCTTAACTTTATCAAAAATTTCTTGTTTTTTCTTTGTTGTGTTTATTAATAACTCTACGCTAAAACCAAAATTTTCAAAAAATGCTTTAGCTCTAGAGTATGTTTGCAAAGCTAAATTCGTTGTAGGCAACATAAAACAAACTTGATAATTATTTTTCAAGACAGCCAATGCACAAATAAACGCAACAATTGTCTTGCCAGATCCTACATCGCCTTGAAGCAATAAAGATGAATTTTGCGCTGTTTTTAAATCACTTAAAATTGTTTCTATGGCTTTTTTCTGGTCAATGGTTAATTCAAATGGTAAGTTCTTTTGTACCGTTTCTAAAAAATGTTTATCCACATTAATCTTTATTGATTCGCACTTGTTTTGCTCCACTAAAGCCAACCCCAATTGCATAAAAAACAATTCATCATATTTTAGACGCTTCAACATTAAGCTCTCACTTAAACTACTGCCTTCGTGTAAAGCATCAAATACTTCGTTTAAAAAAGGTAGCTTGTTTCGAGTAATGACAGTAATGGGTAGATAATCGTATGGTGGCTTTGGTGCTGCCGATAAAGCCTGCTCTACTAGTTTTTTTATATATGTATTTTTTAGGTTTCCAAAAGCAGGGTAAATTACATCAATATGTGGTTTAAATGAGCTTAATGGTTTAATTTTTGGGTGATGCATTTCTTTAAATAAGCCAAACTCCGATATCTTGCCTTCACATACAACGCTTGTTCCTACTTTGATGTTTTTTAGGATATACTTCAAAACATTATTTATATTAAACCACTTGCACTCCAACCTTGTACCATCATCAATTGTAATAGAATAATAATTGCCCATTTTTTTTGAGATGACTACGCCTTTAACACACGCATATTCTGTTGCATTGGCAATGGGCGAAATTTGAGTATAGTGTTCCTGTCTTAGTGGTTTTGTTAAAAGCAAATCATAAATGCAATAAACATGTTTTTTATTGAATATTTTCTCTACATGAGGCTTCAATAAAAGTTTCGACAATAGCCAATTTGCACATTTATCAAATTTAATAAGCGAATTTTCTTTTTTAAGATAAATACTAGCTTGTTTATAATCTTTTTTATGAACACATGTCAAAATCTTTGATTCAAGCATATTTAACAGTTGTTTAATTTTTTTCATAGTTCAATTTATAACAACCAAATAAAAAAACTCGATTTATTTTATCATGTTTTGAGGAAAATAACAAATGTAGTCTATGTTAATAAAAACTATTTAAAAAAAGAATTTTTAAATTAATTTGACTTTTGAAACCAAATTTTTTAGTATAGGCGCAAGAAAAATTTTTTAAGGAGGTATGATTTAATGAGTCATGGAAAAGTTGTAAACGTTTCTGACGCATTAAGCGTTATCAAAGATGGTAATGTTGTAGCCATCTCGGGATTTAATTTATCTACTGCACCAGAGTACTTAATCTTGGAACTATTTGAGCAGTACAAAAAAACTGGTCACCCCAACAATCTTTTTATTATCTCAGATACGCTTCCTGCTGTGCCAGATAGGGGACTGGATAAAGTTTTTGCAGAACTTTACCAGGACAAAAACCAAACATTCATTAGAGGCGTTTTAATGCCTTTTATTGGTTGGTCACCTGCTTTAATGAAAATGACGCTTGAAAACAGGATTGAAGTGTATTCTTTTGCTATTGGTACAACTTCTTACTGGTTTAGAGAAGCTGCAAGCAATAGACCGGGTTTAATTACAAAAGTTGGTCTTGGAACATTCCTAGATCCAAGAATTGATGGTGGCGCTTCTAATGAAATTGCTAAAGAGAAAAAAACATGCAAAGTAGACGTACTAAACATTAATGGTGAAGAGTGGCTATTGTATCAAGCCCCTACACCAGATGTAACATTAATTAGAGGCACAACTGCTGATGAAGATGGCAATATTTCAATGGAAGAAGAAGGCATCTATGGCACAGTGCTAAATATGGCTCAAGCTGCCAAAGCTCTTCCAAATCAAGGTAAAGTAATTTGCCAAGTAAAATATATTGCACGAAAAGATACTATACCAACAAGGGATGTTATAGTTCCAGCCCCACTTGTAGATTATGTGGTTGTTTCACCTGATGCAGAAAAATATCATAAACTATCAGGCAGTTATGTTTATGACCCAAGACTAGCTGGCCATGTAAAAGTTAAAAAAACTAAAGAATTAGAAGCATTGCTTCCAACCCCAGATGAAATAAGAGACAGAATTGCGGCAGGAAGAGTACTTATTGAAATCATGAAAACTGCTGCAAAATTAAAAAAACCTTTGTTTGGCAACTTAGGCATAGGCATCCCTGTGTACGTGTCTTGGCTTGCAGGTGAATTAGGATTAAGCAATCTGCTTGCTTTAACTGTAGAACCAGGACCAATTGGCGGTATAGCTTTAGTTGGACCAGACTTTGGTGTTGCTATATCACCGCAAGCGCTAATTCCAATGCCAGATATGTTTACCAACTACGAAGGTGGCATTATAGATTTTGCATCTTTAGGCTTTATGGAGATAGACCCAAAGGGCAACCTCAATCCATCGTATAGTTCAACGAGGGTGTCAGGTCCTGGTGGTTTTCCTGTAATTAGCGCTGGCTCACCAAGAACATTCTTTGCGGGTGGTTTTACTGCCGGCAAATTTGATATAGATGCAAACAAAGGAAAATTGACAATAAAGTCAGATGGAAATATATTAAAATTCAATGAAAATATTGTAAAAATTGTGTTTAGCGGTCCACAAGCTGTAAAAGCCAAAAAAGAAATATTGTACGTAACCGAAAGAGCTGTGTTTGGATTAAATGAAAATGGCCTTGTATTAAAAGAAATCGCACCAGGTGTAGATTTGGAAAGAGACATACTTGGAAAAATGAACTTCAAACCACAGATTCCTTCTAATATTGAAACAATGCCCGAGTGCTTATTCCATCAAAGTTTAGATCCACTAAAAGAATATGTTGACGACATATTGGAAGAAGCTGGTTTAATCTAATTTTAAAATCAAGAGGGATTAACCCCTCTTGATTTTTTTATTTATATTGATATACTTAAGGCAAAAAAATTAGGGGGGTTAAAATGACAGTTTCTGAAGCCTTGTCAAAGAGAAAATCGACACGTGCATTTTTAGATAAGCCAGTGGAAAAAGATGTACTTTACAAGTTATTTGATATAGCAAGATTTGCACCATCAGGCCATAATGTTCAACCATGGGAAATTATAGTTTTAACGGGCCAAAGCAAAAATAAATTAAGCGATGCTTTAGTTGAAGCTGTGAAAAGTGGCGTTGAAAGACAATACGATTACATATATGAAGTAAAAGATATGCCTCAATATATTAAAGATAGACGTAAAGCATGTAACAACAGCGTTTTTGAATTCAAACATTTAGATCCAAAAGATAAAATTGCTCTCCAAGAACATATTTTAGAAAACTTTAAATTTTTTAATGCACCAGTAGAGTTGCTTTTATTAAGAGAAAAAAACTTAGGCGAAAATACATTCATAGATATTGGCATTATGGCTCAAACTATTATGCTGCTCGCTTTGGAATTTGGCCTTGCAACATGTCCAAAAACATCTATTGCAGCTTACGCGCCAATTATTAAAAAAACGCTAAATATACCAGATTCTAAAATGATTATTATGGGTATTTCTCTTGGATATCCAGACAATGATGCCTATATAAATAAACTCACAATGGATAGAATACCAGTAGAAGAGTTTGTAACTTTTTTAGATTAACTTAGTCCTTTTTGAAAATTAACTTTAAAGGGCACCCTGTAAATTTAAATGCAGAGTAAAGGGTATTTTTTATATATTGTTCAAAGTTTTTAGGTATTTTTTCTACATTTGTAAACACTACAAAGGTAGGTGGTTTTGTATCAACTTGATTTATGTATTTGACTTTTAAAGGTTTTGAATTTACATTTACACCATGATGTGTTTTTGATAAAAGCAAAAATACTTCGTTAAGTTCATGTGATGAGATTTTTTTATTGTAATATTCTTCTACAATTTGAACATATTTTAAAATATTGTTAATATTCTTTGAATCTTTAGCGCTAACCCTCAAAAATGGTGCAAATTGAAGAAACGAAAACCTGTTTTTTAACTCTTTAAAAATTTTATCATGGTCTTTTTCTATAAGGTCCCATTTGTTAAAAATAACAATAATGCCTTTATGTTTTTGCTCCAGTAAAGATGCAATTTTTAAATCTTGTGTTTTTACGCCTTCTTTGGCATCAATTATAAGAAGTGCTATATCGCATCGCTCAATAGAAAACAAAGCAAGATAGGATGCTAACTTATCCAAACTCTCTTTTTTTAACTTTAACCTTAATCCTGCCGTATCGATGATTTTGTAAGTTTTATTATTGTATTTAATCAATGTATCAACACTATCTAGTGTTGTGCCAGCATATTCTGAAACAATTGACTGCTCATTTTTGATTATTGCATTAAAAAGACTTGATTTGCCAACATTTGTTCTACCTACTATTGCTAATTTTGTATCTACATCATCAATTTTAATGCTTTTTTTTATATGGGCATATAACATTTCTTTAAGCTTGTCTATATTTGTTTTATGCTTTGTTGAAATAAATACAGCATCCTGAAAACGCAAATAATCGTAAAGAAAATTTTCATTTTTCTCATCAATTTTGTTTACAACAACTATATAAGTTTTCTTAAGCCTTACAATTGTTTTAAACAAAGATATGTCAAAATCGCTTAGGGGTTCTTTTGCATCAAATACAAGTATAATAATATCGCTTGACTCAATTGCAGCTTGCGTTTGTATATTGATTTTTTTTGACAAAACATAATGTTCATCATTTAAACCACCTGTATCTACAAGTAACGCACGTTTGTCTTTTATAACCAAATAATCTGCTATCCTATCGCGTGTAGTTCCAGCAATATCACTTATAATGCTTTTATTTTTGCCAATAAGTATGTTAAAAAGGCTGGATTTTCCAACATTTGCCCTGCCTACTATTGAAACTATCATACAAACCAGTTTTCAAATTCAAAGTTTTTAGATGGTATTTCCATAAGTATATCTTTGTGAATAGGAAACCTCTCAATTAGTATATTTGATTGTTCAAGAAGGACATGCATATATACCTTTTCTTTTTCATGAACACCAAGCACATCCTTTGAAATTTTAAGTTCAAGAATTTTATTTAGCGCATAGCTGGTAAAATTATCGTGAAATACAACTTTAGCGTTTCTATCAAATTTTTGTATATAAGATGCGTCTTTAGATAACACAATGCGTGTTTTAATATTATCAAATATCTCTATGCTAATAGTATATTTACCTAATATGTTGGATTCCTTGTTAAAATCAACACGCAAAAAAATATAATCTTCATTAAAGCCATAAAATAGCTTTTTAATTATTCTATCTGATACGCTCATGGCGGACTCAAGGTCAATAACTTCTGCTGCACCACTCCATTCAAAATAAGAACTTACAAAGCCATCAATTTTGGGGTTTATAAAACCTATGGGCAATTGGGCTTCAAGCATGGTAAGACCCTTTTTAATTGGCATATATAATTCTTCTGGCACAGAGCGTTTTGCAAGTAGATAAGATTTAATTAGTATGCTTCTAAACAGATTATCAAATAGATAATCGTCTGTTGAAGAATGATCTGAGCCATACCACCAGTTCCAATCGCTACCTTGCGCTTTGTATAATTCTTGCATACTTGCCTTATTTGATGAAAGCTCTCTTCGTGCCTTATTTAACAAATCCCACGCTTTATTGTCCTCATCTTCGCCTATCCAGATGTTAAAATTAGCACCAATCCATGAACCAGGCCAAATCTTGTTAAGTTTTAATTCTTTTGCATTAAATAGCTCTAAATACTCATTTGGCGTAATAAGCTCTACGTTTGAGTCTTTTTGCAATGTATCGTATAAGTGATTTAAAAAATCATAGCCATTATTGTCATAGTATTCCCACGCATTCTCACCATCTAAAATCACACTTACAATAGATTTTGGTTCATTTTGCGACTCTATAAATTTAACAGAATTGACAAAATCTGCTACAGCATCTTTATAATTCATACGTGAATACACAAAACCTATTTTATCAGACAAGGTGTGGTCTCTAAAAAACATATGCAATTTATAATTATCGCGTTCATACAAATAGGGCATGTAAATGTTATTAAAACCAGAATTTTTTAAAATTTGCTCATCTGTCGCAGCAAACTTAAAACCGCATTCAGCTATCAAACACAGCGCCTCATCGCTTACTGAGCCCTCAGATGGCCACATACCATCAATTGTTGTTTCAAAAATTCTTTCCATGTATTGCTTTGCCGTTTTTATGTGCCATTTTGCATCATCTTTATAGCTAAAGCGTTCTGGGAGTTTAATGCTTGGGTTTGAAACTTTCGCTATATCACTATCAATTAACAAAGGCAATATGGGATGATAAAACGGTGTGGTCGTTATACAAATCTCGTTATTTTTAAAAGCTTTTTTATATTCTGGCACAATTGAATTAAGAATTTGCAATTGCTTTTGCAATAGATAGCGTTTTTCATCTTCACCCGCTGTGCTTAAATTTTCTTCTATCTTTTTAACTGTATCATCTCTTTGGGTATCGCCAAACCACGCAAGCAGATAGGCTATCTGACATGTTAAAATCTCATCATCGCTAAATACATTCAAAACATTTGAATTGGCATTTTGCTTTTTATGATAAAGCTGTCTATATTTTGGCATACGCTGGATTATGCGGCTGCCAACCTTAAAAGAGTCTTCCAAAAAAAATAGTTTTTGTTTATCATTAAGATCTGAAACGTTTCTCAAGAGTAAACTAGCTGTGTTTTCGCATTCTAAGTCTTTGTAAGACAAAATTTGATTGATAAGCACAGGTGTGAGATTAAATGTAACCTTCGCGTTGTTGTTTTGAGCAATCCTTAGCATATCAATATAATCTTTTGATGCATGCAACCTTACCCAGCTTGCTAAGTATTTTTTTTGAATATCATCTTTATAGTAGGGTTGGTGCATATGCCAAATGAAAGACACAAATACCATAATTCATAATTATAATCTTTTTAATTTTTATTACAAGGGAAATTTTGGGAGAGAAAACTCCCCCAAAATTTTAAAATACAACTATATCGTAGCCATCTTTTACATATGGCTCAAGTGCTACGTGATTTTCAAGGTTTCCAATGACGGGCAAACCTTGAGCTTCTGCTGCTTCCAAACTCTTTGTAGCTATTGCACAACCTTTGCATACTGCTACAATAGCGCCTTTGATATCTTCATAAGCCGCATTTAACGGGTGATTCTTATCTGACATTTTTGACACAACGCTTGTTGCATAACCTTCTAATATAATTTTAACATCGTAATTCTTTTTTCTTAAATCTTTAATGTTTAAAAACAAGTGATAATAATCCATTGTATTTGATGGGTCTTTTAATACATAAAATAATGTCTTCATAAATGTTCCTCCTTTTTAAGACTCAAAAACTATTTCTTTAAAGCTTTTGCCTGGAAAATCTTTTGCCAATTTCATTGTACCACCAGCAAGTATCGTTTTGATTTCCCTATCTGTTAAATGATATTCAAGTGGTATAGAAATACCTTTTGTTTCGTTGTATAGTATAACCTCTCCCTTATTCTCAATTAACGCTTTTCTGATATTTGGGATTTTTATTCTGTCACCTTGATCTATTTTGTCGTAGTCATCGGGGTTTTTGAATGTTAGTGGCAATATGCCAAAGTTAATGAGGTTAGCCCTATGGATTCGCTCAATTGCTTTTGCCACAACTGCTTTTACACCCAAATACATTGGACAAAGTGCCGCGTGTTCTCTTGAAGAGCCTTGACCATATGAATCGCCACCCACAATAATATTGTGAATGCCCATTTTTTTGTTTTCTAAACATCTTTGAGCAAAAGTTGGGTCTCTTTTTACAAACACGTACTCAGCATATTTTGGCACATTTGAGCGGTATTTTAGCAAATCCCCAGCTGGCATAATGTCGTCTGTTGTAATTTTGTCGCCAAATTTACCTGCAACTTCGCCGACTAAATCAGCTGGCATTGAAGTGCCACCTGGTGGATCAACAATATTTGGACCTTTATAAAGCTCTACCTTTGAGGCTTCTATTTCTTTTGCTGGTGGTATAACAAGAGAATCATCAATAGTAAACTCGCTTGGCACATCAACCTTTGGATATTGAATACCAAAAAGTTTTTCTAAATCTC
>JABEBW010003390.1_pt1 | contig 12412 bp, 7 predicted proteins | sample 7245961 | NCBI WGS metagenome assembly JABEBW01 (sample SAMN14506364, study PRJNA622280) | hot springs metagenome | biome: hot spring [ENVO:00000051]|acidic hot spring [ENVO:00002120]; feature: spring [ENVO:00000027]|sediment [ENVO:00002007]; material: sediment environment [ENVO:01001048]...
CATTAAGAATCATCCGGTCTTTGTTATAGACAGTATCGAAGGAATAGCTACAAAATTGAACGTGGATGCATCAAAGCTAGTGTTTGCAATACAGAAAGATTTTGTAGAATCTTCAGGAATAAATGTGATATTTGTAAGCGAGGCAGCAAATGAGGGGAAAATCAATCAACTGGATTATTTGGTAGATGGTGTAATTAGTCTTAATAGGGAATTTTCTGACTATAGGATATTCAGATCGCTGAGATTGGAAAAGTTAAGATATACCCAGATTCAGTATTCTGAATATTTTTACACTCTTAATAAAGGAAGATTTCAGTTCATACCACCTATAAGCAATGAATATAATCTAGATACACCATATTCCTATCGGGAAGAAAATCAGAATGCCCAGATTGGTTTCAAATTTATAGATAAGAATATAAGGTCAAATACTTCGAAAATATTTACCTGCATCAACTTCTTAAGTGCAAAGAGCGACATAATATTTCCATTTATAACTCCAATCATTGTTGAAGCTCTCAAGGAAAATAAAGGTGTCATCTTTATGGGGGACACTGATAAGAATCCGAATGAAATATATAATAATCTTGACAGTTACTATCCACTTAAAGAGTATGAAGATAAAATAAAGATAATAGATCTTGAAAATGACATATCCTCAAAAAAGTACATTGTTGGGCTTGGACAATCAGATAAAGAACAAAGAATGAGAGAATATATGAGAACAATCGTTGAGATGTCTGATGTTACCGATGGATTACTCTTCGTAGAATCATCGAGGGCAATAGAGAAATTAGAAGGTACAAGGATTGATGAAGAAATGCTAACTAGATTAGTAGGCTCGATCAAAGGAACTAAAGATAGTTTAATATTCCTTAATCAACAGCGACAAATTATAGAATCAGTAAACCAACTATTCAATTTAGTATTTAACATTGAAAGAAGAGGAAATACTTTGATAGCTTACGGAAGTAATCCATATACTCCTTACTATGGTCTCTATGTAGATGAAAATGGTGCTATAAAATTAGAATTAATATCATAATCAAATGTGTGGGATTTTTCTAATTCTTGGCAATCTGACAAAATCCCCTTAAAGTTCAATTCAAATGCTTAGAGTTAAATTTAAATATTAAACTGAGTTAATTTATTTTATAAATATAAAATATTTTCAAACATAAAGTTTCACAGTATCCTTAAGGTCATAGATTTAAAATAGGTGAAATATTAATTTCAGATCAAATGACAAAATTTAATCTAGATCTTATTATTAACATCAATGTTCAAGATTAAAAAAGGAAAGTCTTGTGCTCTAATAGATAAGAAGGGTGCTTATCTTGTCTCTCTAACAATAAATAATAGAAATATACTTAAGGAAAGTGAGGACAATAAACCAACTCATGGTGGATCTGCTGTTCTAATCCCGTTTGCTAACAGAGTAAAAGGTCACGAGTACATCTTCGATGGAGAAAAATACTCCCTCCCAGCAAATGATAATATGAATAGTATTCATGGTTTGGTATACAACAGTGAATTCGAAGTGGTAGAAGAAGGAGATAATTTCATATCTCTAAAGTACAATCTCATCCATATAGGATATCCCACTATCCTGGATATAGTTGTTACTTATGAATTGAAAGAAAGCAGCTTATCTACAACATTTTCTATAAAGAATGTGGGAGAAAAGAGCGCACCAATTACGGTGGGTGCACACCCCTATTTTATTTTTAATGGAAAATATAGTATTATTACAGAAGAACCAGCTTTCTTACTTCATTATAAGGATAAATATTTCCCCGATGGTTCAGCCGAGTTCATTGACCTTACTAGTATCGATATATCACAAATGGAAATGGACAACACATTTTTTGGAGGCGGTAAGATCAAGATTAGAGATATGTCTTCAGAAATAGAAATCATAAGAAGAAACATGCCTTTTTTTGTTCTTTACAACGGGGTTTATGCGGAGAACAAATCAATTGCAGTGGAACCAATGTCAGGGGCCCCGGATGCATTTAACAATAAAATAGGACTGAAGATACTAAGAAAAAAAGGTATTGAAAACTTCAACTATAAAATAGTTGTTAGAAAATGAATGAATTATTATCGATGAATGTCACGATTCGCTTATCTTTTTCTTAAGTTTCTCAATTTCTTCTTGAAGTTCCTTGTTTAGAGGATTTTTCTTTGCCTTTAGTTCTAATTCTTTGAGCTTATTTTCCAGACTTTTCCTTTTTCTGTCAAGATCCCTCTTGCCAAGCCCCATATTGTGTATATTATAATAAAATATTTAATCTTTTAAATAAGTCGCAAGAAGATATTAATAGCTTTTTCTGTAAGATGTAGCTAATTTGAGGGTGTTTGCGATGAATGGATATATGTATATTTAAACTAAGCTAGTCAAGTTATATTCATTTACAAGTAATCTGTATTCAAAGTTACTAGATAATTTCGCGAGAGTATGCTTTAAAATAATTCTCTATTCACGTGAATAAAGGGCTATGGAATTATATTTTTTATTTCTTTTATGGTAATCAGTTCAAAACCCTTATATAGATTTTTCATTTATTATACTTATGAGAGTAGTAAACAACATTAAAAAATCAAATATCAAGTATATTTCTCTAAGCATTGCAGTGCTAATGATTATATCATCTCTCTATATGTTTTCAGGAAGTGCTTCCGGTTTAATTTCAAATCAGAATTCAAAATTACAGATTAACGTAACTGAATCCAATATAACTTTCACAGGTAATGTTTCAGTTGATTTCAGCGGTCATCTAATCTATGTAAATAATAATGCCACTGCCTGGGGCTCTGGGAATAATCTATCAAAGTTATATGTTTCATACAATTCGACATATCTTTTTATAGGTATCCAAGAAATAATTTCAGGGAATGGTCTTTTAGTAGCTATATCAAACGAAACAAACTCATATCAAGGAACCTATAATATGACCAATCTCAATACATGGTCAAGGAATATTGTATTTACCTCGCCAATTAACGTGTTTTCCGCCATATGGTTCGGTGGTAATGATAATACTCAAATAAGTGGGAATAACTCTTATGTTGTAACTTCAAAAACTTCTGATAGTAATACCAGTCCTTATGCTGTTCCAATTTCTTCTGTATGGAATATAGGTGCATCCAACGACTCCACGGAAATAGCTATACCTTTATCCGATATTTACGCCAATAATACAGGAAATGAATCACTTGGAATATCTGTTTTGTTAATAGGTGGTTCAAGTTCATGGGTAGGTACTGCGATGCCGTACAATCAGGCAGGACCATATAGCAAAGGGAATACTTACTTTGTGGTTAATAATGAAATTAGTATTAAGGATATAAAGTATAATCATATACCTACGAAAATAAACGAATATTATGGAAACATAGTATTTACAGGAAATGTTTCAAATGATTTTGCAGGTCATTTGATATATTATAATTATAACACATCGAAGTGGGGCAGTTCTAACAACATTTCAGATCTCTATTTCGCTTACAATTCAACTGAGTTGTTTTTTGGATTCAAGGAATACATTCTAGGAAATTCTCTCTTGCTTGTTATATCCAATAATACAAATTCTGGTTACGGTACCTATAATTTCTCTAAGCTGAATGCTTGGAGTAGAAATTTAACATTCGTTAAGCCAGTAAACTACTTTTCTGCAGTATACTTCACAGGTTCAGATCAACCAACAGGCAATAATTCTTATGTGATTAATTCTAGACTAAATCTCAGTAATACTTCTCCACAGGCAACGTTAATTAAATCGGAATGGAAATTCAGTTCTTCAAATGAGACCACAGAACTATCTATACCTATTAATCAGATTTTAAGTCCTGGAACAACATCGTTAAACATATCAATAGCTGCATTCGTTATAGGTGGTTCAGGACCTTGGGTTGGAACTGGAATACCGTATCCACAAGTTGGGCAATATAGTAACGGGGTGGGATATTTCGAGGTCAACGATACTATAAATATTGCATTAACAGGGCTAAAGGTATCAACTCCAATTCAAGTGCCATATAACCCTATTAATCTTGCAATAGTTTTTAACGATCACCAGCCTCTTTATACTGTTGTTAATTCAAGCGACTATGTTCTACCGTGGACAGAAGCACATACTACGGCTGAATACATAGAACAGGCCCTTATTGCGCATAATTACAATGTAAATATAACTTATGAACTTTCAGGATCTTTGCTCTATCAATTGGAAAATATATCAACTGATCCAGAGTATAACAATACCGTGATACAATATTCATATATTCCATATTCACAGGTCATATCAAACATGAGTCTCTACAATACTATTGTTTACTATTATTTCAGTATTCCAAGTTATGTTTTCTCAATTAATGAACCAGCTTCAAAACTGTATAATAAAATACACAACGAGTGGTTATCTGGGCAAATATTGAACGAGAGTTATTATGAAGATGCCAAGGTTCTATGGTTCCTTTACGATATAAGTACTTCACTAGTTGAAGGTCAGCTAGGAAGGCAATGGATGAATAGCACTATATGGGCATTACACAACCAAACTTCATTCAATCAACAGGATCTGAATGAGATTTTAAGTTATTCAAAATGGCTTACCAGACAGGTCATTCCCGCTTTTAATAACGATTCTATTTACAATACTGTAGGGAGCAGAAACGTGGAACTATTTACAAGTCCTATGTTCCATCCAATTGTTCCCCTGCTCCTCACAAATAACATTTCCGGACCAGATGGAACTATTTATAAACAGTCTTACTACAGCGACGTTTTAGGACAGCTTAATATAAGTTTAGGTCAATTTCATTCATTATTCGGATTCTGGCCTCAGGGTATTTATTCACCTGAGAATGCATTCTCGTATGGAATGGTTCAACCTTATTCAATGGAAGGAGGAAAATGGACAGTAACTGCAGAATGGACACTTCAACAATCAGGAATAGATGCACTTGCTTACGGAAATGCCGGATCCAATGTTACAACTATGGAAAATCTATACAGACCATATCTTGTTATGGGTCAGAACAATACTTCAATATATGTATTTTTCAGGGATGGATACCTATCTAACGAATGGGGTTTCAACTACGGATCAATGGGAACTTCAGCAGCTGTTTCTGCGTTTATAAATTATCTTAAAGGAATATATAACGAAATTCCTGCAGCTGATCATAAGAGCACAGTTGTTACCGTAATGCTGGACGGTGAAAACTGGATGTTTATGTCTCCATTTGCGATGGATGGTGTGCCATTCCTAGAACAGCTTTATTCAGCATTAGAGCAGAATTCCTCATATATAAGAACTGTAACACCGAGTCAGTATATCCAATTTATGAAGGCTAATAATATCTCTGCACCTGTAATACAGCACATTGCGACTGGTTCCTGGAACAGGGGTACAGGATCTGCGGCTCCATACCAGAGCAACCCTAGCCTTGAACAGTGGTCAGGTTATCCTGTGCAAGACTTCTACTGGGAAGCCCTTAACTACGTAAGAGAAAAAGTCCTCAATTATGGAGCTAATAATGGATTACAGCAAGTAATTAATTACACTGCTTTTAAACAATATCTTAAAGCACCAGGGAAAATGGGTAATTATACAAGAGCATGGTTTGGAATTTATGCTGCGGAGGGAAGTGACTGGTTCTTCACAATGGCCCCGTGGGATATTGGTGGTTCAAATACAGCTCCCTTTGACTATTTATTTAAGCACGATCTAATATACAGCCTGAACCAACTAGGTATAGAAGTACCGCAGTTCCTGTTGAACAACAGCTACGTTCCCATCGCACCTTTAATAACAGGGGATGTGAATGCTTCACACACTCCTCAGCTAACAGGCTATCCTCAGGCAATTCAAACTACAAATTATGGCAGTGCATATTCACTAACAGAGAATAATACATGGGCAGGTTCTACAGTTTATTCATCAAATTCATTGTATATACATAACGTAACAATAGCATATGACCCGTCAAACCTATATATTCAAATTCAAACAAATTTCAATCCTTCCTATTTGCTGGTAAACAGGAATGTTGCACTGGACATTTACATTTCATCTGCAACGCCCAACTTACCTCCTTCCGTGCTTAATGACAACCCATTTGCAATTTATTCAACAATATACGGAAATTATACAATAGGATTCCCTGCAAGCTATGTTGCTGAATTCAATCCATATACTTTCCAGTCAGGCTCATTAAGTGGCCAATATTCATTATATGCTGCAACAGGGCTCAATACTCTTCAATTCCAACCACAGGATGTTAATACACCCGTAGTATTGGGAACCGTAATACAATTTGCAATTCCTTTAAGCTACATTCAAATTTACCCGGGAAATTCATTTGAAATTGGAATTGATATATACAATGGTTCCAGTGGAAATTCGTTAGTGTCTCCTATTTCTGTTCATCTTCCTATGTCTTTGGCAAAGTATTATCTTATCTCATCAATCCATAACACTGTTCCTGATAATGGACCAGGTAACTATACATATCCAAAACAGCCAACGCAGATTCCTAATGGATCATTGGATCTTGAATGGATTAATGTTTCAATGAATTCAAACTTCGTTGAGTGGAATTTCACATATGGGCAATTATGGAATATATGGAGTGGCCCGAATGGTTTCAGTAACCAGATGATTTCCGTATACATTGTTCAACCTAATGAACCTGGTTCCACATATCTAGGACCAGGGCCAAACGCCAATTCCAGTGTTCCATGGCAATCAATGATATACATCTCCGGTTGGGCCATTTATGTTCAGAATTATAAGGGTACTCAAGAAACTAATGGAATATCATCAAGCGTAAATTATACTTCGAGGACAATCAGTGTTTCAGTGCCTCTTTCATATATAGGGTATAATATTGAGGATTATAGCTATATAATTATTTCAGGATCATATGATGGTTACGGTGTTAATGGATGGCGAATAGTGGATGCAGTAAACACAACAAACGGTGGTTGGCAGGGTGGAGGAGGCGATCCTCCATGGAGTTCTAACATTTACAGCTATATAGCGCCTGCCACAGTTGGGGAAGGAAATATTACACAGCAAATGGCACTTGAATATGCGCCCCATAAGATACCCACACTGTATCCTATTACTTTACCTATCATCAAAAATTCCACAGTTTCATCTGTAAAATTTAACTCCACTAATTACACAGACTTGAATATAATAGAGTATGGAAATATGTACGTAGAACTATATATTTCAAATGTCACTGAAGTAAACAGACTTTATGCAGCAGAATCTACAAACGGGCAAATATGGAGCAACAATGAAGTCATTTCTGGCACTTATGGAATATCAGACTTATCCTCGGTATCCTATGGGAATTCAATATATGCAGCTATGATTATCAACGGAACATTTTACATCGCAAAGATTGACCTTAGTAGCTCCTCTTATACAATTTTGCATTCAATAACTCAGAGCACTTCTGGAATTGGAAATATATACAATGACACGAGCAATCAGCTGTTTGTTACTATTTACTCTAGAGCTCCTAATGGCATCTATAATTATAGCCTGGTATCATATAATCTGACCAGTGGATCCTATTCTTATGAGAATATTGGTAGCGGTACATCAGTCGCCAAAGGAATTTATTACAACGGTAATCAATACTTGCTTTACTACCAGGGAAACTCAATGAAGGGTTATATGTTGAGCGGAAGTAAAGTAAAGCCTTTTAACATTTCAGGAAACTTCACAGGAATTCTAGGAAACTTCAGTATTTATGTTAATTCATACGGAAACCTGTGGATTTCTTACATCTCTCTTAACAATAATCAATTTACCCTCAATTTAGCAAATATGACACTCAACGGGTCCTACATAATTTACAAAGAATACTCAGTGTTATCTTCATCAAATCCTATATTGCAATCATCTGTCCTGGATTCCCAATCAGGGCATAATAACACTATTTTTGTTACATGGTCTCAGAGAGGTTCAACTTCTATATCAATATGGACAATGAAATCAGGTATAACATTTTATGAAACTCCTGTAACATCCAGGATAGTCTCAAAGGCAACCGAGGTTTCCTACTTATATTATTACATTACTGGCATAGTAGTGCTGATTGTACTGATAATACTCCTTGTGCTTGTGGTAATCAGAAGAAGGAAAAAATAATTTTATTTAATATTTTTATTGAATTATTTTTCCACTTTCTTTGTCGAAAAGGAGTAATTTTTCTTCATTAAAACTAATGAAACAGTTATCTCCAACATTAAGATTTTGTTCAAGACTAGATGCCCTTATTATTTCGATTCCGGCATCGGTTAAAGTATAATGCTCCAGCCTTCTTCTTCCCAATGGTTGAATGAATGTTAATTTACTAGGAATTCCACTATTGTTTACCTTTACATCTTCAGGCCTCAGACCAATTCTGACCTTCTTTCCTACATATGATCCAAGATCACGGTTTATGGGAATTTTGGTGCTTCCAATAATCAGAAGAGTTTTGTCATCTTCCTTTGCAACTTCGCAATCAATAAAATTAATGGGTGGATCACCAAGGAATGATGCTATGAATGCATTGGCCGGTTTATTATAGACATTCATTGGTCTATCTAGTTGTTCAAGATATCCATTGTTGAGAATAGCAACTCTATCAGCAAGAGTCATAGCCTCTATCTGATCATGAGTCACATATATGGTAGTGGTTTTAAGGTTCATTTGAATTTTTTTCAATTCAGCTCTCATTCCTATCCTTAACTTTGCATCAAGATTTGACAGTGGTTCATCCATTAAGAAAACCTTGGGTTCCTTTACTATTGCCCTTCCGAGAGCTACCCTCTGCCTCTGTCCACCAGATATCTGCCCCGGTTTTTTATCAAGTATATCTGATATTGACAGTATTTTTGCCATTTCCTCAACCTTTCTATTTATCTCCTCTTTATCCATCTTCATCTTTTTTAGTGGAAAAGCTATATTATCTCTTACGCTCATAAACGGATAGAGAGCGTAATTCTGGAAAACCATTGACATGTTTCTTTCCCTGGGAGGGTAATCAGTTATGTCTGTTCCATCAAGATATACTCTGCCTGAATCTGGGTATTCCAATCCTGCAACAATTCTTAATGTTGTAGTTTTTCCACATCCGCTTGGCCCAAGAATTACGAAAAATTCTCCACTTTCTATATTTATATTTAAATCAAAAACTCCTTTATGATTACCATAATCTTTTGTTAAATTCTGTAAGGATACGGTAGACATTTGATCTTTTAGGAATAGGAAAACAAGCTATTAATTTTTTTCATTTCCGTAATCATTTTATTACGGTTGGTAGTAAGTAGTTAACTATTATGACTAAATGGAAACTATTGCTTAGGAGGTTTACAAGGGGAGATGGTTCAGCTGAGAGAAAAGTGATGGATCTTTCCTTGAGTGATGGTGTTTTATGGTCTGTATATTCTAGCATTACCTCCTATTATTTAGTGCCAATTACAATATTTATTCTTGGAGTAAAGGATCCAGTAGGATTAATTGTAGGAATTCCATTCCTTATTGTTCCTTTAGCGCAGTTATTTGCCTATAAGGAAGCAAGGAAGTCTAGTGATCTAAGAAAAACCACACTTCTTATAACTTTAATGGATAGGATCCTATGGCTTCCGTTGTTATTTTTCATATTTATAAGGATCTCATTTTATATTGATGTATTGTCTATAATATTAATTTTATCTTTAAGAACTTTCTTTGCTTCATTCTCTGGAACTACATGGACACTCTGGGTTCCATTTCTTATTTCCCCAGAAAAGAGAAACAGTTATTTCTCTCTCAGAAATTCTTATATGAAAGTATTTTCCTTAATGGGATTGTTTATTGGTACAACAATTTTTGCTATAAATATGGGTGAAATGAACCAGTATGCATTGTTAATCATCATTTCATTAATTTTTTCGTCAGCTTCGCTACTCATAATGCGAAATATACCGACATCAAATTTAATAAAAGAATCAACTGAGAGTAAGGCGTTACTGGATAATAAATTCATTTTATTTCTATCATCGACTGGATTATTTATATTGGTCAGTTCCGGATTCGTAACTTATTTTCAATATTTTTTAATAGATGCAAGGTTCCTTCATTTATCCCTAACACTCTATTCGTGGATAATGATTGTAATATCAATTTCTTACATCGTTTCCCAGATTTTTTGGGGGAGAATTGCGAATATCATTGGTAATGCTATAACTTTAACAATTGGGATGGGCCTTTTTGTTCTTTTAATAGTTTTATTAGTCTTCTTTAATTCTTTAATATCCGTTTTTGCTTCAGCTATTATTCTAGGAATAGTACAGTCAAATACCTCGTTAAACATATTTAATGAGATGCTAAAGAGAGCAAGTGCTCAAAAAGTAAAGTCCGTAAGTTCATACAACACAATCCAATCTCTGGCTCAGGGTGGGGGGCCAATAATTGGAAATGCACTTATGATTGTATTTCTTTTTAATATACACTACTTATTTATTTCATTTGTAGTTCTTGCCTTCTTTTCTCTCATCATCTTTATCATTTATACATCGCGATACTGAATCCTGAGACTAGATATCTTTGAAACGCGAAGAATAGCAGGAAAATCGGAACACCCATCAGCACAGCAAAAGCAGAATAAGTTCCATAATTCATCGTTACAGTACCTTGCGATACATAATACATTCCGATTGCCATTGTATACATATTAGGATTAGTTAATAATTGACCAGCAAGTGCATAATCAGTATAAGGCCCCATAAATGAAAGTACGAGGGCAAATATGACTACTGGTCTGGCTATTGGCAATACGACCCTAAACAATGCTCCTGTTTTAGTGTAACCGTCGATTTGCGCAGCCTCTTCAAAATCCTTCGGAATCATTTCGACATAATTCTTTATAAGCCATGAAGCAAATATGACAGCGCCGGCAGAATAGGCTATAATGAGGCCAGTATAACTATTGACAAGACCCAGCTCAGAGAACATGAAGTAGAATGGAATTACCATTATAACGAAAGGAAATAGAGATAATATGAGCATCATATAAAGAATAACCTTTCTCAACGGAATGTTCATTCTTGAGAGAGCCAGTCCAGAGGATATCGCTAATAACACCCCAAAAAATGTTGCACTAGCGCTGAAAATAAGTGTATTCTTCAGCCAGGTAAAAAAGGGATAGTGATACAATATAGAAACATAATTACTAGTTGTTAGATAGGCGAGATTAGGAATAAGCTTTTCCACTGACATCTGAGAAAGGTTAGAAAGAGGAGAAAGAGACATCAAGAGAACATAATATATAGGAAAAACTGCATATATTACTACTAGAATCAAAAAAACATGTGATATAATCCTCTTTGCGATCCGAATTCGCCTGAAATACTTTCCCTTATTTTTTTCCATCTAATCACCTCAATATAACACAGTCATCATCTTCGAATAATGGTTCGCTATTATTACTACAACTAGTAAAACAAGTATCGATATTACTGAATAGGCAGCGCCGACTCCAAATTGAAGATATGAAAATGCAGAATCATAGCTATATGTTATAAGGATTTGAGTCGAAGTGCCCGGTCCGCCGCCAGTCAAAAGAAATGGAATGTAAAAGTTATTCCACGTGAATATGAATCCAAATATAACAACAAATGCAATCTGCCGACTCAACATCGGCATTATTATATTCCTCAATTTTCCTAAGGTACCATAACCATCCATCTCAGCTGCTTCGTAGAGTTCAGAAGGAATGCTTTGCATCGCGGAGGTAAATACGTAAGTATAATATGGAAAAGATAACCAAAGATTGACAAGAATTATGGAAAGCATCGCTGTTCCTGGGGTACCTAACCAGTACACGGGTTTCAGACCAATTTTTTCTAGAAGCTCATTAACAATTCCAAAATGGTAATCAAGCATTCCTTGCCATATCAGTATTGTGATAAAGGCTGGATATGCCCAAGGAAACAATATAGCAGTTCTGTAAAAAGTTTTACCCCTCAATCCTTTCTGGTTCATAACCATCGCTATAATAAATCCAAGAGGGGCAAAGAGAGCAACACTACCAAAAGCATATATAGCATTCTGTTCCAGAAGCTGCCATAGAAATCCAGATTTTACAATACGAATATAGTTCTGAAGTCCAATAAACGTATAATTGAAGAAGTGAAATTCACCAAAGTCTGTGAATGACATGTATATACTATAAGCAATAGGATAAAAGTCAAGGAATATGAGTACAACTAAAACAGGAAGTATAAACAATAAGGATCTTAAACTCCAAGTTTTAATTTTATTTTTCATTCAAATCACTTAATAAAAAAAATAAAGAATTAATATTTTATGGAATTAGGTGCCACGCTAGGTACGGAAATCTGCAATAATATTGTTGC
>JABEBW010003020.1_pt1 | contig 12391 bp, 14 predicted proteins | sample 7245961 | NCBI WGS metagenome assembly JABEBW01 (sample SAMN14506364, study PRJNA622280) | hot springs metagenome | biome: hot spring [ENVO:00000051]|acidic hot spring [ENVO:00002120]; feature: spring [ENVO:00000027]|sediment [ENVO:00002007]; material: sediment environment [ENVO:01001048]...
TATAACTTTGGAGGTGCATTTTGAAAGCGATAAGAGGTGCTATTTTTATTGATGAAGATACAAAAGACGAGGTTCGCTTGAGAACATCTCAACTCATGGAAAAGATCTATGAAATAAATGGGATATCTGATAAGGATATCATTTCAGTGATTTTCAGCGTTACAAAAGATATAACTTCTTTAAATCCCGCGACGGCTTTCAGAGAGGCAGGTCATGATCTTCCCCTCATGTGTTTTCAAGAAGCAGAGTTCGATGGCGCCCATGATATGACCATAAGGGTAATTGTCTTTGCCAATTGCGAGAATGTAAAACATGTTTACGAAAATGGCGCCGAAATTCTGAGGAGTAGAGGATAAAGATGATCATCCACGTTGTGAATGGGCCAAACTTAAACATGCTTGGAAAAAGGGACCCTTCAATTTACGGAGAACTCTCTTACGATCAAATCGTCGACAAGATAAAAAAATGGGCTGAATCGAAGAACGTTGTTCTCGATTTTTTTCAATCAAACCACGAAGGGGAAATAATAGATTACATCCAGAAGTTACCAGACACGGATGGAATAATCATAAATCCAGGAGCCTTTGCACATTACAGTTATGCAATTCACGATGCACTCGAAACATTTAAAGGTCCGAAAGTTGAGGTGCACATTTCGAACATATTCAAAAGAGAAGCATTCAGATCAAAGAGCGTCATATCTCATGCGTGCGACGGCGTTATTTCTGGCCTTGGATGGTACGGTTATATTCTTGGCATAGAATACGTGATGAAAAAATGAGAATTGCAATAGTTGGTTTGGGCCAAATTGGCGGATCGATGGCGCTAAAATTGAGGAGTTTAGGATACAACCCAGATCTATTTGATCTTGATCCTCAACTTTGTCAAAGCCTCAATGGAAAATGCGAGCAGTTCAAAGGACATGGATACGATCTTGTCATTCTCGCACTTTATGCCGATGTGATTTTAAAGATAATGGACGATCTTCCACGAGATAACCTCTATTTAGACACGGCATCTGTCAAAGCGCCTATTGTAAAAAAAGCAAGTGAGATAGGACTTAAATTTGTCGGAGGGCATCCAATAGCGGGAAATGAAAAAAGCGGAAAAGATTCATGGGATCTCAATCTCTTCGAGGATAGACCATTCGCGATAGTCAAAACAAATGTGGATGATTCTTCGATTAAAATCGTCATGAAATTCGTGGAAATGATAGGTTCAAAGCCTGTGATGATAGATGCTGAATTACATGATAAAGCCATTGTTTACACAAGCCAGGGCCTTTACTTCATCTCAAAGGCTGTAAAGGAATTAGGCTTACCTTATGAAGCGCTGGCCGGTCCCGGATATGCTTCGATGACAAGGCTTTCAAAGCAAAATCCGCTGCTTGAAGAGACCTTTAAAAAATACAATTCGAAAAACATATCAGAATTTTTGAAAGAAATGATAAAAGCGCTTGAGATCATCGCAAAGGATTTGGAAAGATGAAAAAATACGCGATAATCGGAGAACATCTTGGTCATACCATCTCACCTTTGATTTACAACACCTTGTTCGAAAGGCTTAAAATAGACGCACATTACGAAAAAATTGAAATACCAATGGCCAATTTTGATCACGATGTTGAAAAAATGATAAGGGGATTGGAAGGTTTCAACGTAACAATTCCTTACAAAGGAATGATTCTTTCACACCTAAGGTCAATTTCAGAAGACGCAAAAAATATGATGGCAGTCAACGTTGTCGATAGATCGATGAATGGCTTTAACACCGATTGGCAAGGTTTCTATGAGAGTATAAAAGATGTGAATTTAAACGGAGACTCTGCCATCGTTATAGGCGCTGGTGGAGCGGCAAAGGCCGTCTGCTTTGCCCTTAAAAAAATGCGCATGAAGATATACGTCAAAAATAGGTCTCTTGAAAAGGCAATGGAATTAGAAAAACTCTTTGGGGCACGTCTTGAAGAGCCTGAATTTGAAAATGTCGCGATTGTCATCAACGCAACGCCCCTTGGAATGTATCCAAACGTTGATGAAATGCCTGAGATCGATTTGACAAAATTCTCTCAAAATTGCGTCGTTTACGATCTCATCTACAACCCATCGCCAACGAAATTTCTTAGATACGCATCGGAATTAGGCTTTAGAACGATCGATGGTTATAAAATGCTTGTAAGTCAAGCAATCTTGAATTTGAAAATATGGTCAATGGCAGACGTTGCCGAATATCTATCCTCAATTGGTGACCAATTTCATTCCGTTCTCAACGGCCTGTAAGTTCAAATCAACAAGTTTTTTGTTTTTGCTCGCAAAAGTCTCTTCAAGGGCTTTACCGATCGCTTCTATTTTGATAAAACCTGTTATTTTCGCAAATGCTCCAAGTGTTACCATGTTAAGAACTTTGGTATTTCCCACCATATCGGCTATTTTGTTGGCGTCTATTTTGTAAACTTTGATATCTTTCCTCGTGGGTTCTCTATCTATGACGGACGAATTGATAAGCATTATTCCATCTTTTTTTAATACTTCTTCGAATTTGATCATCGATGGAATGTTCATGGCCACAACCACGTCTGGCGAATCAACAACGGGAGATCCTATAGGCTCATCTCCTATTATGACGGTACAGTTAGCAGTACCGCCGCGCATCTCTGGGCCATAAGATGGAAGCCACGTGACGTTTAAGCCTTCGAACATCGCTGCCTCGGCTATGATTTTCCCCATCAACATGATGCCTTGACCGCCGAAGCCTGCTATAATTACGGATTTAATCATTTCAGATCAGCCCCTTTGTTCTGTCCACGAAAACGCCAAGCGGAAAGGTCTTTGTCATGCTACTCTCAAGCCATTTCATAGCTTCAATCGGAGTCATACCCCAGTTAGTTGGACAGGTTGAAAGTACTTCTATCATGGAAAACCCTAATCCCTTTAGTTGGACTTGAAATGCTTTCTTTATCGCTGCCTTTGTCTTTATGACATTTTGCGGTGTGGTAACCATCGTCCTCTCTATGTAAGCCGATCCTTCAAGCGTTGATAACATCTCACTCATCCTTATCGGATAACCATTCGCCTTTGCTTCTCTGCCGTAAGGAGAAGTTGTTGTCTTCTGACCAATTAATGTCGTTGGCGCCATTTGCCCACCAGTCATTCCATAAACGGCATTGTTTATGAAGATCGTTGTGATATTTTCTCCCCTGTTTGCCGCATGAACAATTTCGGCCGTTCCAATGGAGGCGAGATCCCCATCTCCTTGGTACGTGAAAATCACCCTATCAGGCAGCGCCCTTTTCATTCCCGTTGCGACAGCAGGCGCTCTTCCATGGGCAGCCACGGTGCCATCAAGATCAAAAAAATTGTAAGCAAAAACAGAGCATCCAACTGGAGCCACCATTATCGTCTTAGATGCTATTCCAAGTTCATCTATGACCTCGGCAATTATTCTATGCACTATACCGTGATGGCACCCTGGGCAATAGCTGAATTCAACCTTACTCAAAGATTTTGGCATTTGTGCAACTATTTTATCTATGGCCATCTCAATCTCACCTCACAATCTTTTTTATCGCATCAAAAACTTCAACTGGTGCAGGCACAACGCCAGCGCTTCTGCCGTAGAAATGCACGTTGGTCTTTCCACAAACGGCCAATTTCACATCCTCAAGCATTTGACCGTAACTCATTTCAACTGTGAGTACGTTTTTGATGTTTTTTGAAATTTCTGACAGTCTCTCATATGGAAATGGCCACAAAGTTATGGGCCTAAAAAGCCCTACTTTTATCCCATCTTGGCGGGCGTAGTCGACGACAGTCTTGACTATTCTTGCCATAGTGCCATAGGCAACGACGATTATCTCTGCATCTTCGATCTTAAACTCTTCGTATTTTACCTCATTTTGAGCAACTTTTTTGTACGTTTCCTGATATCTCAGATTCATCTTTTCGAGTGCGTAAGGATCGAGATCAAAGGAGGTTACCTTTCTTGGCTTTCTTCCATTTGCACCAGTAAGTGCCCAATCAGGCTCTTCAAATTCTGCCGGTTTCCATTCTGGCAATTCAACTGGTTCCATCATCTGCCCTATCATTCCATCCACCAAAAGCGTTACCAACATCCTGTACTTGAAGGCAAGATCGAAGGCATCGTTCATCATATTGGCTGCCTCTTGAAGCGTGTGAGGAGCAAGCACTATCATGTGATAATCTCCGTGACCCCCACCTTTTGTGGACTGAAAGTAATCGCTTTGAGATGGCTGAATATCGCCAAGACCCGGGCCACCACGCATGACGTTTATGAAAACTGCAGGCAATTCAGCACCTGCCATGTAGGAAATGCCTTCCTGCATCAGGCTAAAACCTGGTGAAGAAGTTGAAGTCATAACTTTTTTCCCAGTGCACGCGGCACCATAAAGCATGTTGACAGTTGCAACCTCACTTTCAGACTGCAAAAAAGTACCTTTTACCTCTGGCATCCTCTTTGCCATGTATTCGGTCAATTCGCTTTGTGGAGTTATTGGATAACCAAAGTAAAGCCTGCAACCGGCCCTTATGGCTGCCTCGGCTATAGCTTCTGTTCCCTTCATAAACATCTTCATCTTAAACACGCTCCTCAGAAACTCTGTGAACGGTTATACACACGTCTGGACACATGTAATAGCAAAAAGCACATCCCGGACATTTATCGTCTGGATCGTACAATTCGGCGTAATGGTATCCTTTATCGTTGAATTTATCGGAAAATCTCAAAACATGTTGAGGACATGCGTTTATGCACAGACCGCAACCTTTGCATCTTTCCGTGTTTATCTCGACGTATCCTTTTTTGGCCAAAATGATCACTCCTCACCAAATGGTTTTCATAAATCTTTTGATTCTAAAAACGGGCAAATCTCCTTCGTAATCTATATCTTGATCCACCGAAGTGAAGGCAAGAGGAATACCAATTTCTTTAGAAACTTCAGTTAAAATTTCTTCTCCCATTTTTATATCATTGAATTTCGTCTCGGATCCCACATTTGAATTGTTGACGAGATAGTCTATTTTTATCTTTCCACTTTGGGATATTCTATCGATGTTTGAGATTATTTCTTCTTTTGTCCCGCTGAATGGCCTAAAGATGTTTACCACAAAGAATACCGACTTTCTAACCTTATCTATGAAATCCTTGAGCGATCCGAGGACGATCGCACCATCTTCATTTCCTCCAACGTCTACAACGGTGACAAAGTTCGGATTTAATATGTACCCTCCCACCTCTGGTGGGATTATTGGAAGATCGGCATGCATATACTTTTCTGGAACTGTCACCATCTTTATTTCCATTTCTTCAAGAAAAGATTTCTCATCTCTACTCCTAAAATAGGGGCTTATTATGTCTATGTCTGCAAGCGCAACATGAGTTTGTTTTTGTTTCAAAAGAATGGCGGTATTTAAGGATAATTCCGTTTTTCCACTTCCAAACATCCCAAGGTAGAGATAAACCTTTGAGTTGGCATTGAATAAATTTTCAAGTGTAATTTTTAGGTTGCTCCTCTCCTCTTAAAACTCTAAGCGCACCCATCGCAAGAGCTTCTTCCTCACGTCCACCCGGGAAGACCATTACAGGCGCTATGTAAGAAACCTTTTCCTTTATCCATTTGATCATGTATTTTGAATCGTAAGCCATTCCACCAGTGAGTATTACGGCATCCACATTTCCTTCGAGCGGTACGACCATTCTTCCTATCCATTTTGAAACCTGATAGGCCATGGCATGATAAACAAGTTCAGCATGCTTATCACCGTTATCTATCATTTTTTGAACATCAATGGCGTTATTCGTTCCAAGGTGGGCAACAAGGCCGCCTTCTCCTTTTATCTTTCTTTTCATCTCCTCAAGAGTGTACCTGCCGCTGTAACACAAATCGATAAGAGATGTCAGCGGCAGAGTTCCACTTCTTTCGGGACTGAATGGTCCATCACCGTCTAAGGCGTTGTTGACGTCAACAACACGCCCTTTTTTATGTGCTCCCACCGAAATTCCACCGCCCATATGTGCAACTATGAAATTACACTCTTCATATCTTTTTTCAAGAGATTCGGCAGCCTTTCTTGCCACAGCCTTTTGATTTAAAGCATGAAAAATGGATCTTCGTTGAAAATCGGGATGTCCTGATATCCTTGCGATATCTTCCATCTCATCGACAACAACTGGATCCACGATAAAAGCCGGTTTACCTGTTAACTTAGAAAATTCATACACGATCATGGCTCCAAGATTTGAGGCATGCTCTCCGTACCTTGCCTCTCTTAATTCTTTTACCATGAGATCGTTAACAACGTAAGTTCCTCCTTGCACGGGCTTCACAAGTCCCCCTCTTCCGACAAAAGATTCAAAATCATAGAGATCATAATCAAACTCTTTTAAGAAATTCATTATCTTACCAACTCTGAATTGATACTGATCCGCTATGTGTTTAAACTTTCTTAACTCTTCAGCGGAATGATAGAGGGTTTGAGATTTTACCTCAATTTCTCCATCAAAAATGGCAATTTTCGTTGAGGTGGAACCTGGATTAACGGCAAGGATCTTCAGCATCTTATCCCGCCTTTGCAAGCAAAGCACTTAAGGCTATAGAATAAAGTCTTGTCTCTGCATCATCTGCCCTTGAAGTTAAAACTATTGGAACTCTTGCGCCAACTATTGTCCCCGCCAATTTGCCTTTTGCTATGAAAATAAGTCCCTTGTACAGGATATTTCCCGCTTCTATATCAGGTACAAGCAAAATATCGGCATGGCCTGCAACAGGGCCGCCAATACCTTTATGACGTGCGGCCTCTTCGCTCACAGCATTGTCAAGCGCGAAAGGACCATCGACGATGGCACCGGTTATTTGCTTTCTATCGTACATCTTTGCTATCAATGCCGCATCCAAAGTTGCTGGCATGGCAGGGCTAACCGTTTCAACTGCTCCAAGCACTGCAACTTTTGGCACGTCGATTCCTATGACATGCGCTACTTTTGTAGCGTTGTAAATAGAATCTACTTTTTGTTCCAACGTTGGAGCAATAACCATGGCAGCGTCTGTTATTATGATGAGCCTATCGTAAGATGGAACCTCAAATACACCAACATGATTCATGGTTTTTCCAGTTCTAAGGTTGAAATTTTTGTCAAGCACAGCATGAAGCAAATCGGAAGTGTGAACCTTTCCTTTCATCAAAAGATCGCAGTGGTAAGTATGAACAAATTCAACTGCCTTTCTTGTCGCATCCAACTCTTCCCTTTCATCCACAACTTCATAATTGGAAAGATCGATATTCAGCCTTGAAGCGATTTTTTCGATCTCTCTTTGATCTCCAACGAGTGTTGCATCGATGATGCCACTCCTTCGAGCATCTTCAACGGCCTCAAGAACCACTTCATCTTGTGCTACCGCAACGGAGATTCTCATTTTCTTTTCGAGACTTTTTGCTTTTTCAACGAGTTCAGACAGCTTTTTCATTTACCTTCACGCTCCTATTGTACAATTTGGCTTTTTCTTTGCCTTCTAAAACTCTGAACGTCCCCATCGCAAGTGCTTCCATTTCATGCTCTCCCGCCATCACCAGCACGAGTGATATTTTAGATATATACGATCTTATGATACCAACGAATTCATTACTGAATGACATACCTCCTGTTAAAACTATCGCATCAATTTTTTTTCAATTCGTCTCTTGCGTATTTTCCAGAATAAGCGATTTTGACAACATCTCCAACTGGTAATTCTCCTGTTCTCTCGGGACTGAATGGGCCTTCATCATTTGCGTTGTTGACATCGATCATTCGACCGTGTTTGTGCGCTGCTATGGAAATGCCACCGCCAAGATGTGCTATCACAAAATTACATTCTTCGTAATTTTTACCTATCTCCTTGGCTGCCATTCTACCGACCATTTTCATGTTAAGAGCGTGAGAATAACTTTTTCTTTCCAGATCTGGAAGGCCTGATATTCTTGCGAGATCTTCCATCTCATCGACTGAAACTGGATCTACGATGTAAACGGGTATTTTTCCCTTTGAAATATCGTATCCTATCAAGCCTGAAAGATTTGAAGCATGATCTACCTTTGAATTTCTTAGAGCCTCTACCATATTTTCATCTACAAGATAAGTGCCGCTTTCAACAGAACCTATTAATCCACCCCTGCAAGAAATTGCATCCATGTCTTTGATTGAAAATCCCGATGCTTTTAGAGATTCAAGCACATCGCCCTTTCTAAATTCAAGTTGATCGACAACTTTCTTGAAATTTGAAAGGATATTCACATCGTGATTTATTTCCTTGTTGAATACACGATTTTGATCTTCAAAAATGGCAATTTTTGTTGAGGTAGAGCCACAGTTTATAACGAATACCCTGTACACTGTATCACCCATTTGATTCCAAAATATGCCCAATTCTTTTTATTCCCTCTTCTATTTCCTCTTCAGACGGCAAACAGAAAGAGAGCCTCATCGCAGAACTTTTTCTGTCGTCAACGTAAAAAGCTGTCCCTGGAATGTAAGCAACGCCGGCCTTTTTAGCTTTTTCAAACATCTCCATCGTATCAAAAGTCTCTGGCAACTCAAGCCATATAAACAGCCCTCCATCAGGCCTTGTCCATTTTGCGCCATCAACTTTGATGTATTTTTCAATGGCATTGAGCATTTTGTTTTTCTTGCTCCTGTAGATTTTTACTGATTCTTTTATCCTCTCAAAGATTGTTCCCTTTTGAAGATATCTCGCCGCTATCCTTTGGGTAAGTCCTGGAGTGCAAAGATCTACGCCTTGTTTTCCAAGGGCTGCCTTAGCAACTATTTTACTGTCCCCAACTATAAGTCCTATTCTAAGACCTGGGCTCATGACTTTACTGAGTGTGTTCAAGAGCAAAACGTTGTGCCCTTCGGCTATTTTATAAAGGGGAGGAATTCTTTCACCTTCGTATCTCAATTCACCGTACGGATCATCCTCAAGAATCATGACATTGTATTTCGTTGAAAGATCAACAAGAGCCTTTCTCTTTTCAAGACTCAAAGTTACACCCGATGGGTTATCAAAATTGGGAACAACATAGATGAATTTCAACTTTGAAAGTTCGCCTTTTTGATCCAACCTTTTTATCTCCCTTTCAATTTGATCCATCTTTAAACCATCATTTTCTATTTCCACCGTTATAAATCTTGGCCCATAACTTCTGAAAGCGCTTATCGCGCCTAAATAAACTGGATGACCCACCATTACGTACGAATCGGTATCAAGCATTATTCTACCCATCAAATCAAGCGCCTGCTGTGATCCAGTGGTTATGAGAAGATTCTCCTGCCTAAGTCCTTCTATGCCATTTCTTTCTTTCAAAAGCTTTATGTATTCGTTTTTCAGAATTGGATCGCCTTCTGTAGGACCATATTGAAGGGCAAATTTGTACTCATTAAGAATGACATCTTTTGAGATCTCTGCGAGTGCTTCTCTATCAAAAGTCTCAGGATCTGGTGCTCCGCCACCGAAAGAAATTAGAGAAACTATTCCTGTGTCCCTTAGTAATTCTCGTATTATAGAGGATTTCATGCGTTTGGACATTAACGAAAATGAATTTTCTGACATAGAATTCTCCCCTTTCAACAACATATTAGCATTATTCATGCCAAAATAAGAATTGAGAAATATCGCGTTATTTCTCAATTCCATTTAAAAATTTCTAATGCAATTAATTGCGCTATGCAAAATTTTGCATTTTAAAAGCTGTAGGAAAATCCAACAGATAGAGTCTTTGAGTTTGTGATTTGAGAAACTATCTTTGAATTGAGATACCCCAAAATTGATCCCACGACGATGTCTGAAGGATAATGAACTCCATAGTAAACCCTTGAAATTGCAATGTAAGTGGCCAAGGAGTAGAAAATAAAAGAGAATTGAGGAAAGTATTCGCTCCATATGTAGGCGGCTTCGAATGCCATGGCGGCATGACCAGATGGCATGGAATATCCAGAAGCGTTGGCTCGCTTTACAACCCAGTTGTAAGTTTGAAAAGGTCTTGGTCTGTGAAAGATCAATTTAAAAAATTCAACCTCTCCGAGTGTGAGCCCAAAGCTCAAAAGCGTTTGATTTTGATTCAGAAAGAATGGTGACATACCAACAATGCCAGCAAAATAATCGGTGGATATAACAGGTTTCATAACATCAAACCACGGCTCATCTGTGCCGTTTATGGATTTCAAAAGCGTAAGATCCATACTTTCAGATGCAAAGGCGTAAAATGAAATCAACGTGATTGAAAATATAAAAAACTTTACTTTCAGTGACATTTTAAGCCTCCAATCTCAATCCGAGATTTCACCCTAATCACTAATCTTCCCTGGTTTTTCTTTATACCATGCCATACGCCGTTCTGTGATGGGCTTCGGCAGGTGTCCCCTCGATGTCTGGTCCTCGCTAACGCTGCGGAGGCCATCTCGAGGGTATCCTGCCCTTCGCCAACCTACCGACCACTAATCTCTAATGTCTAATCTCTAATCCCTGTATTTGCCATATGCTATACGCTATATGCCATTTTGTGATGAGCTTCGGCAGGCACCCTCTCGATGTCTGGTCCTCGCTAACCCTGCGGAGGTCATCTCGAGGGCATCCTGCCCTCCGCCAAACCATCCACTAATCTCTATTCCCTAGTCTCTAATCTCTAATCTCTAATCCCTAATCTCTAATCCCTAATCCCTGTATTTGCGATATGCCATACGCCATATGCCCTGTGCTGTCTCATCGGCTCCGGCATAACAAAACTTTTAAGTTTACCTTACCAGCACAAAAACAAGGATGGTAAGAAGTATGACAATCAAAGTCCATATCATCGTGAAGAATTGATTATTGATGAGAAGCGCTATAAGAAAAATCGCCAAAAACAAAATATAAACAAAAGACGCGAATTTAACTCGCATGGGAATTATTCTTATTCCAAGATAGACGAAAGAAAGTACACCTAAAATTCCAAAGATGATTTCTATCATGAATGCCACCTTTGAAGAAAAAAACGGGCTTTTGCCCGCTTTGGAGCGGGCAACGGGACTTGAACCCGTGTTCGAGCAGATTATCAAGATTCATCTTTGAATGAACGGCTATAACCCCTTCCATGAGAACCTCTGTTGCCATTGGCCCAACTATGGTAACGCCTATAATATTTCCGCCCTTATCTGTCAAGATTTTACCAAAACCGTCATTGAATTCAAGCGTCCTCGCACGGCCAAGAGCAGTCATGGGGAAAAGACCTTTTTTGTATTCAATTCCAGCCTTTTTCAGTTCATCTTCTCCATAGCCAACGCTTCCTATTTCCGGTGTTGTGAAGATAACGCTTGGAGATGATCTGTAATCCATCTTAAGATTGCCGCCCTTCATGTTTGTCACGGCAACAATGCCTTCTCTGGACGCAACGTGGGCAAGCATATATTTCCCATTTATATCTCCTGCAGCATAAACGCTTGGAATGTTAGTTCTAAGGCCGTCATCGGTTATGATATTTCCTTTTTGATCAAGTGCAACGCCGATCGCTTTGATGTCATCTGTAACGTTGGATTTTCTTCCCACGCTGAGAAGTATCATTTCAAAAGTTTTTTCAAATCTTTCCTTATCTTCAAAGGCGACTTTGAAACCATCCGCAATTTTATCAACCGAAAGCGTTTTTGTGGCAGTGTGTATTTCTATACCACGCTTTTTCATCGAATTTGTCAAAACTTCGGCCACATCACCATCCATATTTGGAAGAATATGATCCATAACTTCAACAACTGTAACCGCAGATCCTATTGATGAAAAGAAATTTGCCATCTCAACGCCTATAACACCGCCACCAACGATTAAGATGCTTGATGGAATTTTGTCGAGAGAAAAAATCTCATCGCTTGTCATAACACCATCGACGTTGAATGGCGGAAACTTTATCGGATGGGACCCTTGGGCAAGCAAAAGATTTTTGAATTCAACAACCTTATCTGAAACATGGGCTTTGTTGAGGCCATCGACCGTTGCATGACCTGTCAAAAGATCAACGTTGTTTTTCTTCAAAAGATATTCAATTCCCTTTCTTCCCTTCATGACAACCCTATCAGTTCTTGATTTAACGGACTTCATATCAATTGAAAAATTCTCAGTTGTTATTCCAAATTTCTTAGCCTCTTTTATGTTCTGGAAGAGTTCTGAAGAGGCAAGCCAGGATTTTGTTGGTATGCATCCAACATTCGTACACGTTCCACCCAAAAATTTTTCTTCAGCAATCGCAACTTTCATTCCCAATTGAGATCCGCGAATCGCAGCAACGTATCCTGCAGGACCTCCACCTATGACAAAAAGATCGTATACCATAATTACACCTCCATAATATATGTTAATTCACCTTTAAAAGTCGAATGT
>JABEBW010003034.1_pt1 | contig 12363 bp, 15 predicted proteins | sample 7245961 | NCBI WGS metagenome assembly JABEBW01 (sample SAMN14506364, study PRJNA622280) | hot springs metagenome | biome: hot spring [ENVO:00000051]|acidic hot spring [ENVO:00002120]; feature: spring [ENVO:00000027]|sediment [ENVO:00002007]; material: sediment environment [ENVO:01001048]...
GATTGCCACCGCCGATAAGCACATTTCCAATTTTCACAACTTTTGTCAATTCATCACCTTCTTCGCAAATTATAGCATATAACCTATAGCGTATGGCATGGCCTATGGCAAATAGAGATTAGACATTAGAGATTAGACATTAGGGAATAGAGATTAGTGGATGGTTTGGCGAAGGGCATGATGCCCGTGAGGAAGCCTCCGCAACGAAGTGAGGACCAGCTTCCGAATGGGCACATGCCGAAGCAGGAAAACAGTGACGCGTAACGCGTGACGAGTGATCAGTAAAGTCAAAAACAGGGATTAGACATTAGGGATTATAGGGAATAGAGATTAGGGATTAGTGGGCAGTATGGCGGAGAGCATAATGCCCCAGAGAAATCCTCCGCAACGCAGTGAGGACCAGCTTCCGAATGGGCACATGTCGGAGCCGATGAAATAGCAAATGGCATATAGCGTATGGCCTATGGCAAATACGGGGATTAGGCATTAGAGATTAGGGATTGGAGATTAGCGGATGGTTTGGCGGAGGACATGTTGCCCGTGAGGAAGCCTCCGCAACGAAGTGAGGACCAGCTTCCGAATTGGCACATGTCGGAGCCGCTGAAATAGCATATGGCATATAGCGTATGGCCTAGGGCAAATACAGGGATTAGAGATTAGACATTAGAGATTAGTGGGCGGTATGGCGTAGGGCAGCATGCCGAAGCCGGAAGAGATTGATGAATGAACATTCGCTTAAAGTTGAATAAGCATAAAATTAAGGGAGGTAGATGAAATTGGCAGATTTAACGATGGCACAGGCTATAGTGCAGGCGGGGAAATATTTAGGTGCGGGTCTTGTTATGGGACTGGGCGCTTTGGGGCCAGCACTGGGAGAGGGAAACATAGGAAGTAAAGCCATGGAAGCAATGGCAAGGCAGCCTGAAATGGTTGGAACCATAACAACAAGGATGATTCTTGCAGACGCAATAACAGAAACAACTGGTCTTTACGCATTGCTTTCGCTTTCATGATTCTGTTGTTTTAGGAGTCAGACATGTCAGGAATTTTTTTGAACTTTAACGGTACTTCCATTCTTCAACTGATGAGTTTTTTCATACTCATGTATTTCCTGGTGAAATTGCTTTATAAGCCTTTCCTTGCGATGTTAGACAAAAGACGGGAAGAAGTTAAAAGTGAATACGATAAAGCCTCCAAAGAGTTGGAAGAAGCCGAAAAAGCGAGAAAAATGGCCCAGGAAGAACTGGACAAAATAAGAAAGCACGTTGCCGATTACGAAGAAGAATCCAAGAAAAGAATTCTCGAATATGAAGTAAAAGAGAAGGCGCGCGTTAATGCTGAAATCGATGAGATGTTAAAGACGGCAAGAAAAGAAATCGAAGAAGAAAAATTAAAAGCCGAAAAAAATCTTGAGACGCGCATTTTTGCTCTTGCCGTTGCACTTGCGTCCAAAATTATTCAACAAGAGATAGACGAAAAATCAAAAAGAGAATTTCTCAAAAAACAAATTTCAAGGATCGAATTAGACAAATGAAATCGAATGGATCTGTGATTTACAAATATGCAATCGTGTTGAACAAAATTCAAAATTCTAAATTAATTACTGCCATCGATTTTCTGGTTAACTTAAAGGACGAGAAAATAACAAATTTTTTCTCCGATCCAACGATATCTCCCCGGGAAAAATCAGATGTTATCTCAGATGTTTTTAAACTCGATGCAAGATCAAAGAATTTCATCGAAATTGTCTTTAGGCACAAAAGATTTAAAATTTTACGCAACATAAAGGAGATGGCAGAAAAAATTTCGATGAGGGAGAAAGGATTAGAAAGGGTACTTGTAAGAAGCGCAATTCCTTTAAACGAATCTGACGAAAAGATCATAAAGGATGCCATAAAAAGCGTAAGAAAAATAGAACCTCTTTTGATCGTCAAAGTAGATCCAACACTTCTTGCCGGAATCGTTATAGACTTCGAAGACTCGATAATAGATTTAAGCGCTTCAGGTATGTTAAAGAAGGCAGTGTCTTTTATCTCTGGAGGTTGATTGTGTGCAAATAAATCCCGATGAAATTTCAAAGATATTACTTGAAAAAATAGAGAATTTTGAAAGCATTCCAAATTTGAAAGAAGTTGGACGCGTCATTCAGGTTGGAGATGGAATAGCGCGCGTTTACGGACTTGAAAATGCGATGTTCAACGAAGTTGTACGATTTGAAAATGGGGAGCAAGGTCTTGTCATGAGCCTTGATCATGATAACGTTGGAATTGTAATACTTGGAGAGTATAAGAACATAAAAGAAGGAGAGTTTGTTGAAAGAACTGGAAAGATCGCTGAAGTTCCGGTGGGAAATGAAATAATAGGACGGGTCATAGATCCTTTAGGTAACCCACTGGATGGAGGACCTAAGATAAATTCTAAAAAATTGAGGCCCATAGAAAATAAAGCCGTAGGCGTAATAGATAGACAGCCTGTCAACGTTCCACTCCAAACCGGCATAAAAGCAATAGATGCCTTGGTCCCAATAGGAAGAGGACAGAGAGAATTGATAATAGGAGACAGGCAAACTGGAAAAACAACTTTGGCAATTGACACGATAATAAATCAAAAAGATCAAAATGTGTTGTGTATATACGTTGCAATAGGTCAAAAAGGTTCTGAAATTGCTAAAACGGTAGAAACGTTAAAGAGACACGGGGCAATGTCTTACACAAGCGTAGTGGCATCATTTGCAAGCGATCCTGCATCTTTGCAGTATATAGCACCTTACGTTGGAGCAGCAATTGCAGAAGAATGGATGTTTTCCGGTAAAGACACCCTTATCGTTTACGACGACCTTAGCAAACATGCTGTATCTTACAGGGAAATAGCACTGCTTTTGAGAAGACCACCTGGCAGAGAGGCATATCCGGGAGACATATTTTACACGCATTCAAGATTACTTGAGAGAGCGGCAAGATTGAGCGATGAACTTGGCGGCGGATCAATGACGGCCTTACCGATAATAGAAACGCAAGCAAATGATGTGAGTGCGTACATACCAACTAACGTTATATCCATAACTGATGGTCAGATATACCTTGAACCATCTCTTTTCTATGCTGGATTTAGACCAGCCATAAATGTTGGGCTCTCGGTCTCGCGCGTTGGAGGAGCCGCTCAAACAAAGGCAATAAAAAAAGTTGCTGGAAATCTGAGAATAACGCTTGCACAGTACAGAGAACTTGAGACCTTTACTCAATTTTCGACAGAACTCGATCCTGCCACGCAGTCTCAAATAAGAAGAGGACAACGTTTAATGGAACTGCTTAAGCAAAAACAACATTCGACGATGTCATTTGAAGAGGAAACAATCGTGCTTTACGCTGGCGTTAAAGGATACGTTGATGATTTACAAATTTCAGAAATCAAAGAATTCGAAAGCGCACTTTTGAACAGCGCGAGGAAATCAGAAAATCGTATACTTGAGAAAATTGCAAGGGAAAGAGACATAAGTACCGATGTTGAGAAAGAATTAAAAGCATTTTTGGAAGATTTCAAAAAAGATTTTGGAGGAAGCAAATGAGCCGTGGCGCACAACTGTCAATAAAGAAAAAGATAGGATCTGTTAAGTCAACAATGCATATGACGAGAGCCATGGAAATGGTTGCAACTGCAAGGCTCAACTGGCTTAAACGTAATCTTAAGAATTTTTACGAATACGAAAGAGAACTTTCTTCAGCCTTTGAGAGAATTATCAACTCCATTGATGATGTTGACGAGATTAAAAATTTTATTTGGAGAACTCCTTCAAAGGTTTTGATCGTTGTCATAACGGGTGATATGGGATTGTGTGGTTCCTACAACGATGATATCATCGATTTTGCCTATGAAAGAGAAAGATCACTTGGTAAAAATTTCGATTCTTTTTACGTCATAGGCCTTAAAGCGATCAAAAAAATGAACTTTGATAAAAAAAAGATCTTTTATGCGGTCAATGGAATGTATTCAAAACCTTTTTACGATGATGCACAAAGCCTTTCAAATGAACTTTTGAGAATTCAAAAAGAAAATGATCTCGACAGCATCGAAATAATACATGGATATCCCAAAACTTCTTTGATCCAAAGTGTCAAAAATGATCTTTTCTTTCCAATCAAAATAGACAAAGGCAATCAAAAGAATCTTTACGATTTTGAGCCATCTCCTAAAGAAATGATTGAACTCGTGATGCCACAGTATTTCGGTTCTAAAATGTACAGAATTTTGCTTGAATCGAGAATATCTGAGCAAAACGCCCGTCAAAATGCGATGAGAAATGCCACCGAAAACGCAAAAAATCTCATAGAAGATCTCACTTTGAAGTACAACAAAATACGCCAATCTTACATAACGCAAGAAGTCATAGAAGTTACGAATAGTTCAGAAAGCCTAAAAGGGGAGGAATAAATGGCGACTGGAAGAGTTGTTGGAATCGTAGGACCAATTGTTGACGTTAAATTTTCATCAAACAGCATTCCGAAAATACACAATGCTTTGAAGGGAAGAATAGGCGATAGAAATATAATGATGGAAGTAGAACAAATCTTAGGTGACGACGAGGTAAGATGCATCGCACTTGATTCAACAGATGGTTTAAGCAGAGGCATGGAGTTAGAGGATACGGGAAATCCCATCATGGTACCCGTCGGAAATGAAAATATGGGAAGAATTTTTAATTTGATGGGAGAGCCCATAGATAAAAAGGGAGAGGTCAAATGCAAAGAGAGATGGCCCATTCATAGAGAGCCTCCAACCCTTGAAGAGCAAAACACAAAGACGGAGATCCTTGAAACTGGGATAAAGGCCGTCGATCTAATAGCGCCATTCCCAAAGGGCGGAAAGATAGGCTTTTTTGGAGGGGCTGGCGTTGGGAAAACGGTACTTGTCATGGAAATGATAAGGAACATAGCGATAGAACATGGTGGATTTTCAATTTTCGCCGGCGTTGGTGAAAGAACAAGAGAAGGCAACGAACTTTGGAAGGAAATGATCGAAAGTGGGGTCATCGATAACACGATTCTCGTCTTTGGTCAGATGAATGAGCCACCAGGTGCAAGGTTCAGGGTGGCTTTGAGCGCTTTGACGATGGCCGAATACTTTCGAGATGTTCAAAATAAAGATGTCCTTTTGTTCATAGACAACATTTTCAGATTTGTTCAAGCCGGATCTGAAGTATCGGCTCTTCTTGGAAGAATGCCATCTGCCGTTGGGTATCAACCGACACTATCGACTGATATAGGAGAACTTGAAGAGCGGATAACTTCAACGAAAAATGGTTCTATAACCTCAATTCAAGCCATATATGTGCCAGCAGATGACATAACCGATCCCGCTCCGGCAACAACTTTCACGCACCTCGATGCGACTATAGTGCTTTCGCGTCAAATTGCAGAACTTGGTCTTTATCCAGCGATAGATCCGCTGGAATCAAATTCCAAATTGCTCGACCCTTCAATCATAGGCGAAGAACACTACAACGTGGCAAGAGAAGTTCAAAGAGTCTTACAAAGATACAAGGATCTTCAAGATATAATAGCCATACTGGGCATGGACGAACTTTCCGAAGAAGATCGTTTAACAGTTCGAAGGGCCAGAAAAATTCAACGTTTTTTGAGCCAACCACTTTTTGTTGCCGAACACTTCAACGGCATAAAGGGTGAATATGTACCAATAGCGGAAAATGTCAAGGGCTTTAAAGAAATTTTGGAAGGCAAATACGATGATCTTCCAGAACAAGCCTTTTTGATGGTCGGAACCATAGATCAGGCCATTCAAAAATCTAAAACTTTAAGTGGAGTATGAAATGTTTAGATTGAAAATCGTAACACCGGAAAAAAAACTCTTTGATGGATTTGTGAAATTTGCTGAATTCAGGACTGTCAGAGGGGCAATGGGCACTTTGCAAAATAGACTTCCACTTTTTGTGGCTCTTGATATCTCGGAATTCGAGGTTGAAGATGAAAATGGACAAAAGATCACTTTTGCCGTCCACGGTGGGATTGGGGAATTTTCAAACAACACTTTTACAGTCTTATCCGACGCTGCTGAGAGCATTGAAGAAATCGATGCAGAGAGGGCAAGAAAATCTCTTGAAAGAGCCAAAGCAGACATTGAAGATGTTGAAGACATAATGAAAAGAAGAGAACTTGAAGTGAGAATTCAAAAGGCGCTTTTAAGGCTTAAAATTTCTCAAAAGAAGGAGAGGCGATCGGATTGAAAATTGCCATTCTTACAGGTGGTGGAGATTGTCCAGGATTGAATGCCGTCATAAGAGGCATAGTAAAGGCAAAGAGAAGCGAGGATACCGTTATTGGATTTAAAAGAGGATGGGAAGGCGCCATTAAAGACGATTACGTCAATCTCAGCGAAGATGACGTGGAAGGAATTCACCTTTTGGGTGGAACGATTCTTGGAACTTCGCGCGCCAATCCATTCAGCATCCCAGATGGTTCAAAAAAAGTGATCGACAATTTTGAAAAGGAAAAAATAGACGCGCTTATAGCCATAGGAGGAGATGACACTCTTAGCGTTGCCACAAAGTTCGCGGGAATGGGATTGAAAATCGTTGGAGTGCCTAAAACCATAGACAACGATGTTTCAAACACGGACTACACCTTTGGCTTTCACACGGCTGTCAACGTTGGCGCTGACGCAATAGATAGGCTTCAGTCAACTGCCAAGTCACATGGGCGTATAATGTTAGTTGAACTCATGGGAAGAGACGCCGGATGGATAACACTTGAGGCTGGTTTGGCAGCGGGAGCACACCTCATATTGATACCTGAATTTCCAAGGACAATAGATGAGATAATTGATATACTTGTGAAGCGCATGAAGATCAAAGAATATGCCGTTGTGGCAGTTGCAGAAGGGTTTAAGCCAACAGATCTTGAGAATGTCGTGGGAGACAAATCGACAATAGATCCATTTGGACACATTAAACTTGGAGGAATAGCCCATTATTTGGCCGAAGTCATAGAGCAAAGAACCGGCTATGAGACGCGTTCCGTGGTGCTTGGCCATTTGTTGAGAGGTGGGACGCCAACGGCTTTTGACAGGATCTTGGGTACACGCTATGGAGTCGAGGCCATGAGGCTCGTTCAAAAGGGCGATTTTGGACGGATGGTCGCCTTAAGTGGGAACAACATAATTTCGATCCCAATAGAATACGGGGTCACAACGAAGAAACTCGTTCCGTTTGATTACTATAAACTTGCGGAGATGTTTTTTGGATGAGAGGAGAACATCCTTACGTTAGATGGGCAATAAAAGTTATAGAGGCAAAAATAAGAGATGGTGTATTTCTTGAACCAGATCCGAAGACTTTGCCTCCAGAACTTTTTCAAAAAAAAGCCGGTGCCTTTGTAACTTTACACACGCTTGATGGAGAGTTAAGGGGCTGTATAGGCACCTTTTTGCCAACGACCGAAGATCTCGCACACGAGATAGCGCAAAATGCCATTTCAGCAGCCTTAGAAGATCCAAGATTCCCACCTGTAAGTGCTGAAGAACTTGATGAGATAGCCGTAAGCGTTGACGTGCTTTCCACACCTGAAGAGGTAAAGAGCGAAAAAGCACTCGATCCCAAAAAATATGGTATTATTGTCGAAAGTGGTTGGAGAAGAGGGCTTTTACTTCCGGATCTTGAAGGAGTTAACACGGTTGAGGAGCAAATAAGAATAGCGATGGCAAAGGCTGGAATAAAAAGATATGATAAAATATATCGATTCACGGTTGAAAGATATCATTGATATCTTGGCTTATGGAGATAAGAACCCGAAGCAAATCGTGAGAGACGTTGAAACGGCCATACTTACCATTTCTGGGGAAAGAATTGACAGAAGGATAATAAGCATAGCACAAATTGGCGGCGAAGGCCAGGAAGAAGGCAATTCGTCTGTTTTTAAAGTTCAGTCCGCTGGACTTTCAGAAGACGGAACAGAAATAGAGATAAGTGTGGGAATAACCATGGGTGTTACCTCTCAGGATTCAAAGAAGCGTGGAATAAAATCTTTCAAAAATGTTTTGAAATTATCTGCAGAAGCAACTATGGAAGCGATGGAAAAAGTTGCAGAATCTAAATTGAAATTTTCACTTGATGAGATAAGAGAAGTTACGATCGAAGATAGAAAGTTTTTCATAGGCATAATGACCGTTATTTCTAATTTGGGCATGACAAAAGAAGTTGTTTTTGCGGGTAAAATTGAGTTTAACTCGGTCAAAGATGTTTCAGAGGCGATAATCGAGAAGATAAATTCTTCCGGTTTGAAGTTTTGAGGAAGGTGGTTTGATTGTCAAAGGTTTATGTTATTACATCCGGAAAGGGTGGAGTGGGAAAGACAACGCTGACGGCTAATTTGGGCACTATAATGGCCTCTAAGGGAGACAGAGTTGTCCTCATAGATGCGGATATAGGAATGAAAAACTTAGATGTGGTAATGGGACTTGAAAATAGAATAGTTTACACGAGTATGGATGTTGTAAACGGAAAAGTGGATGTCTTCGATGCACTTGTAAGGCATAAACAACTCAAAAATTTAAGCATCCTGCCTGCTTCTCAAGTTGCCACAAAAGAGATGATCTCTCCAGATGATATGAAAAAAATAGTTTCGCAAATTTCAGAGAAATTCGATTACATACTCATCGATTGCCCTGCTGGTATAGAAAGGGGTTTTAGGAATGCCGTTGCGCCCGCTGAAGAGGCCATTGTCGTCACGACACCAGAATTGCCAGCAATAACAGACGCAGATAGAGTCATAGGCCTTCTTGAAAATATGAATTTTGACGATTCAAAGATTCATCTTATAATCAACAGATTTAAGCCCCACATGGTAAGACATGGTGATATGCTTACAATCGAAGATATAAAATCGGCTCTGTCAATAGACATAATAGGAATTGTTCCAGATTCAGAAGATGTCATAGTTGCAACAAATAAGGGAATACCGCTTGCCTTAATGGATGGAAAAGACAGAATGGGAAAGATACTGGAAGGAATCGTCTTAAGGCTTAAGGGAGAAGAAGTTCCAATCCCAACCCTTGAAGAACTCGAAGAAAAGCAAAGTTGGTGGAGAAATTTCAGAAATCTTTTCAGGCGAGATTGAGGAGATGATCTAAATGGGATTTTTTGACTTCTTTAGAAAGAAAAAAGACGATTCCAAAGATTCCGCAAGAGAATCGGCAAAAGAGAGACTCGACACGCTGGTGGGCAATGGACGGCGATTTGTTTACCGCATAGATGAATTTGAAAACAAAGAAGATCTCGAAAAAAAGACCGAAGAGATAAAAAGGAAGATCCAGCAAGAGGCTTCTGAACTCTTTAAAACAGATGCTGACAAGATCAAAATCGTTGTCGAAGAACACAACGGTTATGTCATAATTATAACGAATATAAACTTTGAATGAAATGCGATACATAAGAATCAAAAGTTCAAAGCATTTTGAATTCATCGATTTAACCGAAAATGTCCAAAAGATCGTCTCTGAAGAGAAAATAAAAACAGGTGTGTGTCTCGTTTACGTGCCTCACACAACCGCAGCCATAACTATAAATGAGAATTATGACCCGGACGTGAAGGATGATATTCTCGCTTTTATTCAAAAACTTGTTCCGTGGAATGGAAATTATTTACACGCTGAAGGAAATTCAGCCGCGCACATTTTATCGACGATCATCGGTGTTTCTGTTACGATCCCTGTTTCAGACGGCAAGTTATCTCTTGGAAGATGGCAAGGAATATACTTTTGCGAATTTGATGGTCCAAGAGAAAGAAGTGTTTATGTTACCTTTACGGAGGTGAAATGATGAAAAGATACCTTTTTACGATCATTTTTCTCGTCGTGCCAATTTTGACCTTTGCTTCTTCACCGCTTTCTTTTCCTTATGGGTCAGTTATGAATTTTAACCCTTCTTATATGGTTTATAACACCAAATGGTCGGCATCTTACGAAACTTATTTCAACGAATCTAAGATGGACTTTGCCATCTTTCAACCTTTCGAGAATGGCTTCGCGGGAAAATTGGGATTTTACACCGATGGGGCAACAAGCGGGATAGCATATTCTGTTGCAGCAAGATCTGGCAACACCAACATCGGATCTGATTTTCTAATTTCTACTTACGGAACAAATCTTTCTGTGAATCTGGGGGCTGGCATAGTCCAAAGAATTTCGCAAAATCTTGATTTATCTGTCAGGATGCCCGATATCTTAACGTATACTTACAACAAAGGCATAAATACTTCTAATTTTTCCAATTTTGAAATTGGTGTGAACTTTCCTTACGATTACTGGTCGGCTGGTGCATTTTTGTCGATCAGTCAATTCGTCAGTGGAGGCATATGGGGAAGTTTATCAGCCTTTAACATTCAAGCGTTAGCCAGAATTCAAGGCGGTTATATTCCATCCACGCCTTCTGTAACTCAAAATATTTTTGATTTCAACCTTCAGGGCTCTATTGGGTCGATGAGTTTTGCTTACCTTTACGAATACGAGTGGGGAAACACAAAAAATCAAGAAAATGGATTTAGGATATCGGTTCAATGGTGATTTGAATGATCGATAAAGTTAAAATACACGTTGCCGCAGGTAATGGCGGAAATGGCATTGTGAGTTTTAGAAGAGAAAAATTCATACCAAAAGGTGGACCTGATGGTGGAGATGGTGGCAACGGTGGAAATGTCATAGTGGAAGCAAGTGGCTTTATGAGTACTTTGAGTGATTTTAAGTACAAAAAGCACTTCCGAGCCCAATCCGGTGAAAGAGGAATGAGTTCGAACATGACGGGTAAATCTGGCGAAGATTTGATCATAAAAGTACCCGTAGGAACGATTTTAAAAATAGACGGTAAAATAATCGCAGATCTTAACGAAGAAGGAAAGAGAATTGTGGTTGCAAAGGGTGGAAAGGGCGGAAGAGGAAATTCGCATTTTGCAACTTCGACGCGTCAGGCCCCCACAATTGCCGAAAATGGCGAATTGGGAGAAGAGCACGATGTAGAACTTGAATTAAAATTGCTTGCAGACGTAAGTTTGGTGGGATTACCAAATGTTGGAAAGTCCTCCTTAATTTCGGTCATGACAAATGCGCACCCTAAAATTGCCGATTATCCATTTACCACACTCGAGCCAGTACTTGGTAAAGTGGAAATGGAACATGGAATTTCTTACGTTGTTGCAGATATCCCAGGACTCATAGAAGGAGCACATGAAGGAAAAGGACTTGGTGATGAATTTTTAAAACACGCTGAGCGTACCCGCGTTGTTGCTCATGTACTTGATTCCACAAGCGAAGATGTACTCAAAGATTACGAACAGATAAGAAAAGAAATGGTACTTTACAGTCACGATTTTGAAAAGAGGACGGAAATAATAGTTTTAAACAAATCTGATTTAGTTGATGAACAAAAGATCTCCAAAATTTTACCACTCTTTCCCAACAGAAAAGTTTTCGTCGTTTCTGCCCTTACAAGAAGCGGGATTGAAAATCTTAAAAGAGCGCTTTATTACGAAATTCAAAAGGCACCTCCAGTTGAATTCAAAATTGACGAGATCGCCGTTTCGAATGAGGAAGAATCTTCAATTATCATTGAAAAAGTAGAAGAATCATTTTTTGTGAAAGGCAAGACAATAGAAAAATTGTCGAGGAAGTACCAATTGAATCAACCAGATGGAATGGAAATGTTCATGAAAAAATTAGACGAATTGGGCCTTGAAAAGCAACTCGTTAAATTGGGCATCAAAGAAGGAGACACCGTTGTGATAAACGATATGGAGTTTGAGTATCACAGATGATAGGAATTTACGGTGGCACTTTTGATCCCATCCACAACGGTCATTTGATAATCGCAGTTGAGATTCTCAACGCTGCACCCCTTGAAAAGGTAATAGTGGTACCCACAAGAACGCCACCTCACAAAGATGGAAAAGTATTTGCAAATTTTGAGAGGCGTTTCAATTGGACTAAAATGGCATTCCAAGGTGTGGAAAGAATCGAAGTCTCTGACTTTGAAAACAAGCCGGAAGCATCTTACACAATAGATACGATAAAGCACTTTGAAAAGATCTACGGCAAAGTTGCTTACATAATGGGTGAAGATAGTTTTTTAAACATAGAAAAATGGTACAAATACGAAGAAATTCTTGCACGTGCAAGGATATACATTTATCCACGTTACTGCGATAGAAAATTAACAAATACGCTTGTCGAACGTTTTAAAAATTACGATGTGCACTTTCTTCCTTTATCGATAATAGAGATATCCTCAACCAAGATAAGAGAAAGAGTCCTCTCTGGCCTTACCATCAGAGGATACGTGCCAGAGAGTATAGAAAAAGAAATCTT
>JABEBW010004109.1_pt1 | contig 12346 bp, 15 predicted proteins | sample 7245961 | NCBI WGS metagenome assembly JABEBW01 (sample SAMN14506364, study PRJNA622280) | hot springs metagenome | biome: hot spring [ENVO:00000051]|acidic hot spring [ENVO:00002120]; feature: spring [ENVO:00000027]|sediment [ENVO:00002007]; material: sediment environment [ENVO:01001048]...
TCGAACCGGTGAACTTCGCTGTGTGAGAGCGACGTCATAACCAGCTAGACCACGGGCCCTGAAAAAGATTATTGATATTTTTTATTTAAAGGTATCCTCGATCCTGTCCATACCTTCCTTTATGTTCTCCATGGATGTTGCAAAGCTTATCCTTATATGATTTTCACCATTTTTTCCAAAACTTATACCTGGAACAACACTTACCTTCGCCTTCTCAAGTAAAAGTTCTGAGAATTCCATTGAATTCATTGGTAAATTAAACTTCGGGAAAATGTAGAATGTTGAATTAGGTAAAACAGTATTGAAAATACTTATTTTTGAAATTCTTGAATATATGTAATCCCTTCTCTTTTTGAATTCATCAACCATTTCCATAACACTTTTATCATCATCAATTGCCTTCAATGCTGCGTACTGTGAAATTGAAGGTGCGCATGTTAATGTGTGCTGCTGTACCTTATCAAAAATTTTTATTAAATCACTTTCAGCTATCATGTAACCTATTCTCCACCCTGTCATTGCATGTGATTTTGAGAATCCGTTCACAAAGATCGTCTTATGAAAAATTTCAGGATAGTTTAAAATTGAAACAAAGTTACCATCATAAACAAGTTTATCGTAAATTTCATCGCTTATTATGTAAACATTCCTTTCCATAACAAAATCTTTCAGGAAATCCATATCTTCTTTTTTTATTATGGTACCTGTAGGATTTGATGGTGTGTTTATTAAAATTACCCTTGTTTTTTCATTGATTTTATTCTTAAGATCCTCCTGATCAATTGAGAAACCATCATTTTCCTTTAAACTGTAAAATTTTGGTATTCCACCTGCCATTTTAACCATTTCACTGTATGATACCCATCCAGGATCTGGTAAAAGGACCTCATCACCTTCATCCACTAGAGAAAATATTGAAATGAATAGTGCGAATTTGGTTGGTGTTACAAGAACATTGTTTGAATTAAGATCAATTGAATACCTTTTTGAATATTTTTCCGCAATCTTTTCCCTGAGCATTGGAATTCCGGATGATGGTGTGTAATGCGTCTTTCCCTCCAACATGGACTTGTAGGCAAAATCTATAATGTTCCTTGGTGTTGTAAAATCTGGCTCCCCTATTGAGAAGGATATTATATTTTCTCCCTTTTTTCTCAGTTCATTCTCCTTGTTGAGCAGTTTTATTGTCGAAGATTCTGAAATTGCATTTACCCTTGAGGATACCATAGAGGGATAATTACGATCCTATATTTTACCTTAATCCATAATTAAATATAAATACTCAAAAAACGATAATGTATCAATGAAAAAGCTTGAAAAAGGGGTAAGTACTGTTGTTGCACATATTCTGTTAATACTTATAACGGTTATACTAACAATTTCACTATGGATTGCTTTTGGAAGTTACCTAAATTCAATTTCATCAAAGCCAGTTATGCTCATGGCTGTACAGGAAAATTCATCGGCAATTTTAATAACATCTGGATCCATATATGCACCGTTCAAAGTTGAACTTATTTACAATGGAACGAACATTCTTGATAATATTGAAATTGTAAAATTAAATTCAACAAACATAATAAATGGATCCATTGATGGAAGATCCTTTCAGATGGTAATTTTTGATAAAAACAACGATCATAAACTTGATGCTGGCGATACAATTTATTTCAAAAATATTTCACTTGCGGATCTTAGGGGCGGTGAATTATTGATAATTTACAACAATTCGGTTGTTTTAATTTATAATTTTTAATAATACTTTCCGAATCCTGGTTCAACAGTCTCCTCAAAATCCTCAAGAACCTTTTCCCCTCTTATGAACATTTTCCTTGGAAAAATACCATAAAAGTTTTCAAAAGGTGTCCAGGAACATTTGTAATGTAAATCCCTTGCCCTGATTTTTCTTGAATCTGATAGTTTTATAACAACAAAGTCAGCATCATAACCAACATCAATCATTCCCTTCTTTATTCCTAATATTTTTCCAGGATTTTCCATTGTTGTTTTAAATATTGTGTTGAGATCCAGGTAACCATCCCTGTATGCCTGGAAAAGTAGCGGAAGGGATGTTTCAACACCTGGAAGACCCGATGGTGCTTGTTCAAAATCCATCTTTTCTTCATATGTATGTGGTGAATGATCTGAAGCAACAACCTCAATTTTTCCATCCTTAAGATAAGAGAGTAAATTCTCCGAAACATGTTTTCCCCTTAATGGAGGATTCACCTTTCCGAATGCACCAAGATCCATTTCTCTATTAAGGAATAGATGATGGGGTGTGACTTCCTTTGTAAAACCCTTTGCAAAGGCAATATCAGCTGAATCTAAAGAACTTATATGCGCTATATGAACCCTTTTATCAACACTGTCAGCAAGGAAATCAAGTGCCTCCACCTCACAGCTTTCAGGCCTAGCCATATCATGATCCATTAGATTCCTTTCAACCCTTTTACCATTTTCAATACATTTTTGTGATTCAGCATGGATTGTTATGTTCTTTTCAATATCTTTGATTATCTCAGGAATTAAAAGATAGTTGACAGGCTTTATTCCAGTTGTTTCAGCCATATAAATTTTGAACATTGTTGCTTTTTCCTGGATTTCTTTTTCTATCTTTTTGTGTAAAAGGAATGCTATTCCAAAATCAACATAACTTTTCATTTCACCAATCTTTATCTTATTTAGTAAATTTTCATAAGTATCCGTTACGGGATTAGTGTTTGGCATGTCAACAACAAATGATACACCACCATGAAGTGCGCTGAGTGATCCGGTCTCAAAATCCTCTTTATTTGTATAACCTGGATCCCTGAAATGAACATGCATGTCTATCATGGCAGGAAAGATTGTTCCATCATCTATTGTTACTTTTCTCTCACCAGTTAAATTTTTTCCAATCTTAACAATCTTTCCATCCTCAACTCCAACCGAAATTTCATCGATCACGCCCATGTGATAAAATTTTCCCTCAAAAACAATCATTTTAGATTTACCCTCTTTATCTCTCCCTTTGGCTTTTCCTCCGAAAATATTTCAGCCTGGAACTTGAAAATTTTTATATTTTTCCATCTCCAGCAATCAGGTTCCAGACCTGCTTTCATGCATGTATGTTCAAGGAATGTTTTTTCATCCATGGAATATTCTGTTGCCACCTGTGGCAATAAAAGACCAGAATAAGGGCCATATGAGACTATGAGACCATCCTCTCCAATCATTATATTCTTTATGTATTCATCAGGATTTTTTACTTTTATTTCTTCCGGTGGTGTTAAAAGTGATACTTCAAAAACCACCTGATTCAATTCCTTGTATGTTAATGGTGTGAACCTTGGATCCTCAGTTGCTGCATAAATTGCACTTTTCACTAGCGCCTCACCAAGTGGCATTATAGGTTCAGGAAAGCCTATACATCCCCTCAGCTCCTTTTCTGGATATGAATTTATTGTTGTAAAAACGCCTGAATTTCTTTTGAACTTTTCATTGAACTTATATTCGGGAATAGTACCATTTTTTAAATAATTCTCAACAGCATCCCTTGCCACCTTAACTGAGAATATTCCCTCCTCATCAGTATATTTATACACCACGCCTATCACCCCATATTATTTTATGTAATTGGGGTAAAACCCTAACATTGAGCTGATCACTTAAGACTTTTTCAACAAGTTCCTTTAAATTTTTATTTCCCTCAGGCTGAACAATTATTTCAGCATTTATTTCATGATTCTTTATGAAACTTTTCATAAATTCATAATCCTCATCGTTTGCAATAACAAATTTCACAGTATCTTTCTTTCCCAGTAATTCAAGGTTTGAGAGATCCATAAACTGTGACATGCCTGATGATGGTGTTTTAATATCCATGTCCACTATAATGTTTTCCTCACATGGTAAGTTTTCAATGGAAATTGATCCGTTTGTCTCAACAAGAACCTTATAATCCATGTCCAAAAGCCTATTTATGAATTTATAAATATCCTTCTGTAATAATGGCTCACCACCCGTTACACATACCCACCTTGTTTGATATTTTTTAATTTCATCTATTATTTCATCAATTTCCATTTCCCTTCCCTCCTCCCATGCGTACTTTGTATCGCACCATGTGCATCTTAGATTGCAACCTGTGAATCTTACAAAAACCATTGGAACACCAATGTATGTTCCCTCGCCCTGTATTGAATAAAAAATTTCATTCACCTTCATTTTTTTATCTCCTTTTCAATCTTTTTCTCAATTAACCTTTCAAGTATTACCCTCATGTACTGCGCATCATGCTCCAGTAAGGGTGAAACTGATATTAAATTAAAATCCAATTCCCTTTCAAGAAGGACCTCAGCAAGATGCTCGAACCTCATATCACCCTTTTTTATCGGTGCCAGCCTCATGGTATTTTCGGATGAGAATTCAAGCCCTGCGAATTGCATGTATATTCCATCGTTAAAGAACTTTGAAACAGAATCTATTAACTTTTCAAAATCGGCTGGTGTTTTTAATGTTCCTCCTGTCCTTGCATGTATCTTTGGAAAATTTAGTATTGGTAAAACACCATCAATTTTATTTGCCATGTAAATTACCTCATCAACAGATCCTGCAACCTGCCTCTTTCCGGATGTTTCAATACCTATAGGAACATCAACCTTGAATTTTTTCATTCTCTCTTTGACCTTTTTCAGATTTTTCTCAATTATTTTCAATGCTTCCTTTGGTTCATGATCACCATAAATACCCATGTTTGTTACAACCATTTTTGCATCCAGTTCCTTTGCTATTATTGCAGACCAGATAATGTAATCAAAACACCTTTCAGTGAAATCGTTGTTTGATGTAAGATCTATGTAATTTGGTGTGTGAACAGTTAAAATTAAATCAAGTTCCTTCGCAAGTTTACCAAGTTCATTCAATTCAGTATATGATCTTGCAAGGTTCCATTGCAATACCCTGAGAATATCTGTTTCCTCAATCTTTGTGTTTATTCCAACACTTTTATAGTTTCCATCCTCCCCCTGCCTGAAAACATCAACAATAATTATACTCTCATCCTTGTTTGATGGTAATACCTCCCTTGGGTACAAACCAACCTCATCTGTTACATCCACTTCCTGAACATTTACCTTGAAGAATGGTATTTCAACACTGTTAAGTCCCATGAGATAAGTATCTTCAATAGCATCCCTCAACATCCTTCCCTTCGATGAAAGGGGTATGCCGGAAATTCCAAACCTGAACATCCTTACACCTTTTTGATTAATAAACAAATCATTTAATTAATTTTTGCATTTCATAAACTTATTAACAGTTTACCATTCTCAAATATATCATCATGGACAATACCAAGCATTTTCCTTATTTTTTCCTTTCTTTCCTCTATGTATGCCTCAAATTCCTTTTTCTTGTTTGGATAAAGATCCATTACCCTTTCAGCGTTCTTTATGAGCGAAATCTGAACCTTTACATCGAAGGAAATTTTCTGGTCAACTTTTTCAAGATCAACCATAAAAATAAAGAATTAAAATCCATATTTTAAATTTTCATCAAGATGCATCTGAAAAAATCAATAATACAAATTTTGTGTAGAATGTGATCACCTTTAATGATACTACTTCTTAAAACATCAGCGTGGTTAGTTAAATTTGTTAAGAAAGAATGATTTTAATTTTCTCATTAAGTCTATAATTTTTCTTTATATATATTTATTTCATATTTTGTCTGATGATATTTAACTTATCATCCTTTTATTTAGCTTTGTATGCTCAATATTGAATTATTGTACTTTTATATTCAATAGTTTTCAGGATACTACTTCAGAGCTACAGGTTAGAAAGTTTTATATAGTGATTATTAATTAACTACACTTGTAAATGGCCGCCTGCATCCATCTGGGATGCAGGGTCATAAATTAGGGGTATATTTATGGTTGAAGAAGCCGCTGTACTTATTGATAATGGCTATTTTAAAGAGGTGATCAAAGAAATTTTCAACAATAAATTACCAAAGATAGATTATCTAAAATTGTCAGAAGAAATATGCAGAAAAATTGACAAAAAAAGATACAGAACATATTTGTATGATTCTCTTCCCTGGAAAGGTCCAAATCCTACTAAAGATGAATCGGAAAGATATTCAAGAGCTCAAAAATTTTTTACTTCACTTTCTTCTCTTCCCAGTTTTGAGGTAAGATTGGGAAAACTTGTTAGAAGAAACAATGAATTTATACAAAAAGGTGTGGATATTCTTTTGGTAATAGATATAGTGAAACTCACTCTCAAAGATAGGGTTCGTCATATTGCTATTATAACGGGAGATGCAGATTATGTTCCTGCTTTCAAATTGGCTAGGGATGAAGGTGTAAAGATCTATCTTTTTCATTCACCCAATAAAAAACAGTATTCAGATGAACTTTATCTAAACTCAGATGAAAGATATCCAATAAACATGGAATTTTTAAAAAATTTGATTATTGAGGAATAGGTTAGAAAGTTACCTATCACTTTCAAAGGGGATTATCGCCCAGTAAAGATAAAAATGAAAAATCTAAAAGGTTGGTTTATACCTTGAAATGGCGTTATTTTCAAGCAATATATGGGCATTGGCTCCTAAATAACATGATTTTATAGTGTATTCATTTTCCTATTCTGTTTTCAATAGGGAAAAATTTAAATCAATATTAATATCAAAAATATATAATATATTGCTAATAAAAAACAATTGAATTTCAAAAGAGTTTCTTTTCCGCGAGTTCCGTTCCCTTCACCATATTTTTTAATTTTTTGTATGCAACATCCCTTGTTCTTGTTCTTAGACCACAATCAGGATTTATTACAATCTTATCCGTATCATAAATCTTTGAAACATACAATATTCTATCACGTATAAGTTCGGGAGGCTCTATGAAGTCTGTATGAACATGAACAACACCTATTCCCAGTTCCCTGTTTTCACCGAAGTCAACGAGATCCTTTATTATCTTAAAACCAGGTCTTTCATTTCCAAGCTCAATAGAATCTCTATTGGAAAATTCCAGGGCCAGCTGTGTTGTTTTCATATCAAGTATTTTTGGATAAAGTATTCTGTAATCTGAGCTGTAGCATATGTGTGTGCTTATTTTAATACCATCAAGATTCTCTACAGTTTTATTGAACATTTCAACAAAAAGATCTATTTCGTCAGGGTGTGTTGATGCAGCAGGTTCATCTATCTGTATTCTGAGCACATCATTTCTGTTCCAGTGTTTTTTAAGTTCAATTATTTCCTCCCTCACTATCCTTGCCAGTTCGAAACCCAGTTCATATCTATCCTTGTAATAATCGTTGAATGACCAGTCCATGATGGTGTATGGTCCAGTTATTGGAACCTTAATGTCCTTCTTTGCAATGTTCAGAACATCAATAAACTCTTCAAGGTAAGCTGAATCCTTCCTTTCAATTCTATCAACGATGCTTGCCTTTTTGTAATATTTGTTGTCGAATGATCTCACCTTGCCATAATAAACAAAACCTTTCAAATGATCAACAGGATGCTCATACATTTCCCATCTGTACATTTCCCCACCAATACCAATGTTGTCAAGACCTGAACTCTCCATCATTTCTACTGTTTCCTTTAAAGCTTTCTTCTTAAGCTCATGGTATTCATTTTTTCCGTAGGCCTTTATCAAATAGTCAGGTTTTTTTATGCTACCGATCTCCTGTTTATAGAACATGCTTACCACCCGCATAATTTATCATTAAATCAATTTTCTTTATCGCTATTGAATATGGAAGGAATTCAAGACTTTCATTTGTTGTAATTCTTATTTTATCTTGAATGTTAGAAAAATCCTCCAGTTTTGTTTTAAAAACATCAATGAACTCAATTATAACATTATCTGGAAGATTTTTAAAATTTTCAGATTTCACGGCATAATCTATTGGGAAATCAATGAAATCTTTTGTTTTTATATTTGTGAAAACATAACCCTTACCTGAATATGTTGAATAAAGATCACCAAGTGATTTTAAAGTATTAATGTCTTTAACAATGAATTCCTTGAATTCTGCATATCTATACTTTCTTGCCAGGGAAAAAATAAAATCTGAAATAATTTCCAGGATTTTTTTCCTATCAAAGTTATTTTCAATCTCTGAAACTGAAAGGAATGTGTATGGACCTGGTAAAAGAATCTTGTCCACATTTTCCAGAATTGGTTTGTCAGGATATTCATTCTCTATTACATCAAAAAATTCAGGGTAATTTCTTACTATTGGTTTCTTAAAGAATGTGTTTGTTTCAAGGTATCTTGTGAGCGGGCCGATTTCCATGTTTTTTGCATTCATTACGAATGGTCTGAAAATATCGTTCCAGGTCACCGCAGGATCGGATATATAGGTTAAGCCATTCTGTTTTTCTATCCAGAAATTCTTCTCATCTTTTATTTTCTTTTCAAGATCCTCTTTTGTTATTCTATTTCTTTCAAAAAGGTTTATTGCCTTTATTAAATCATCCGATCTTGGAAATATTCCAGAAACAAATGCTTCATTCATCCTTCATCACCTCAATTACTCTTTTCATGAACTTTAAATTACCAAGTGGCATAATATGGTATCCATCCACAATATCTCTTGTTTCCCTGTAAATTTTTCTGAAAATTTTCACATTTTCCTCAATGATGTCCGTGGATCTTTCAAGTGAAATTTTTACTTGATCAGGGATAGATAGAACGTTTGAATAGAATGGCAAGGATCTTTTTGATAGAATTGGCATGAAACCTATGTACACAGGAATGGAAAGGGATCCAATCCACGAAATCTTTTTCAAAATATTTTCATCGTATACGGCCTGTGTTATAAAAAAATTCGCACCATGTTCCATCTTTTTCCTTGCTATTTTCAATTCTCCTTCCCTTGAAATGTTCAGGGTTGCACCTATCATTGTTTCACCATGGTATTCTTCACCAAGTTTTTTTATTAAAGATAAAAGTTGAAAAACACTGATATCTCCAACATTTTTTACATTTTTTGCATTATCACCCTTGACAACAAAGAAACCGTCAACATTAAGGTGAAGTGCACCAAGTATATCTGATATGATACCAATCCTGTTTCTATCCCTTGTGTTTATTGTTGCAATAACTCTTATCCCATACCTTTTTTTTATTATGAATGAAAGTGCAATTGAACTTATTCCCGGTTTTCCGAATGGATTGTCCGTAACTGTTATAAAGTCCACTCTGTCAACAATGTTTGAATAGTCAACGTTGTAATATGACTGTGATATTTCTAAGGTTAAGCTCATTTCACTTTCTCTAAAAATTTATTCAATAAAATTTTTTTGTGTTAAAAAATTACTGAAAATAATATTCTCTTCCAATTCCTTGAAATATCTAAAAAATAATGTGAAATCTTCATAAAAAACTTTTAAAATTAATGTATTTGAAAAATCTTCCTTACATAGGGCCTTGATTTTTCTACTATTTCCCTTGGGTTTCCTGTGAATTCAGGGATTGAAAATTCAAAACTTTCTTTTGATCTATTCCTAACATGTGCCTTAACATTCATATTCATTTTTCTCAGTTCTTTTTCAATAATTTCCCCCTGTATTCTTGATATTTCATCATCGTTCTCAATTATGTAATATAATCCTTTTTTTGATAAAAGATCCATTATATTTTTTGCCAGTTCCTTCCATCTGTTTAATATTTCTAAAGGATCCTTATTCTTCCTGTTTAATTTATCAAGAACACTTTTTATTGAAAGATAGAATTTTATATCCCTACCAATATGATCGTAGAATTCATATTCTGCCTTTAAAAGATTCATTGTTGAACTTGCAGCGGCAGTATCCCATATAATCATATCATATCTATCGTAATAATCAAAAATAACAGAAAGGATGAATTCTTCAGGAATGCCGGGTGATCTTGCAATATGCTCTATTATTTCTTTATCAATATCGAAAAAACTTGTAATTAGATCATAAACTTCATCACCATACTTTTTTATCCATTCCCTTGATGCATCCTCCTCACTGTATTCTATTAAATCAATTCCTTCTATTTTTTCTTTGAATATGTAATTCAATGATGGCATGGGATCTGTTGTGATAATTGCAACTTTATTGTATATTTCTTTATATTCCAGTGCAAGTGCACTTGAAATTGTTGTTTTTCCAACACCACCCTTTCCGAATATGCCAACAATCATTCACATTTCCTCCAGTCTTTTTATCCTTTCATCAATTTTCCTGCTTTTAATAAAATTGTAAACCTTTTCGGGAACAAGATCCTTCCATTCACCATTCTTTGCGATAGTTTCCCTTATTATCCTTCCTTGGTATTTTTCCCTGTTCAAAAAATCTATTGGTTTTACGGTTATACCAGCATTTTCCATTAATATTTTAACTAAATCATTGTTTGAAAAACATACATGGAATTCAGGCAACATGGCTTTAAGGTGGTTTACCCATTCTGCATTGTTTTCAATGTTTTTCATGGGAACAATAATGTAATTTTTCAGATCAATATCCCTTAATGTTTCCCATATCATTTCAATTCTCTCTCCCGCTGTTAATGGATCGTTCTTTGTGAATGATTCACCTGCATTCTCAACAACAATAATAATATCATAATTTTTCTTTGAAATCTCCATGATGGCATGGAGATGACCAAGATGGAATGGCTGGAACCTTCCCGGAAATATGGCTCTCATAATATCACCATCAATTTTCAATTAATGAAATTTTCCAATGGGAAATTTTAATAGATAAAAAAATTTTAACCATTTGATGAGATCCCATTACACATCACAATTAAAAGATCTTGAGGATAATTCCAGGGTTACGCTTTGCGGTTGGGTTCAGGAGATAAGGAGGATAGGAAACATTGCATTTTTGATTCTCAGGGACAGGGAGGGCATTGCTCAGTTTACCGTGATAAAAAAAGATGTTGGTGAAAAGATATACAATGAAATTGTTTCATTATCAAGGGAAAGTGTTGTATGCGCTGGTGGAATTCTAAAAAAGGAAAGTAAGAGTTCCCTCGGTATGGAAATAATGCTTAATGAATTAAAAGTGTTGAACAGGGCCGAAGCACCATTACCAATGGGTGTTGTTGATAAGGTTTCTGTGGATATAGAAACAAGGTTGAACCACAGGTTCATGGATCTAAGAAGACCTGAAGTATTGGCATTTTTCAAGATAGAATCATCAATATCCAGAGCGATAAGGGAAACTTTGGAGGAAAGGGGATTCATTGAAATACACACACCAAAAATAATTGCAACAGCAACGGAGGGAGGGACAAACCTTTTCAGGGTAAAATACTTTGAAAAGGATGCCTATTTAACACAGAGTCCACAGTTATATAAACAAATCATGATGGCAGCCGGTTTCGATAGGGTTTATGAAATAGGTCCTGCCTTCAGGGCCGAGGAACACAACACAACAAGGCATTTGAATGAATTCATATCAATAGATATTGAGATGAGCTTTGCAACAGACAACGATGTCATGGATCTCCTTGAGGATGTTATTGTTAATGCAACAAAGTATGTTAGGGAAAACAATTCAAGGGAGCTTGAAATCTTAAACATTGACTGGAAAATTCCTGAAAAACCATTCCCAAAATATACCTATTCGGAATTGCTTGAACTTGTAAGATCGAAGGGAATAAACATGAATTTTGGTGATGATTTTTCAGCTGAAGCATTGGAAGTAATTGGTAAGGAGCATCCCGGTTTTTATTTCATAACAAAATGGCCCATGGAAACAAGGGCATTCTATGTTTTGCCATACGAGGATGATCCAAAATTCGGTCATGCCTTTGATCTACAATACGGTGAGAGGGAAATAACTTCTGGTGCACAGAGGAACCATATTTATGAATCATTGAAGGAAAATATAGAAAAAAAGGGTTTGAATCCAAAGGATTTTGAGTTTTACCTTGAGGCGTTCAGGTACGGTATGCCTCCACACGCCGGCTGGGCCATAGGTCTTGAAAGGCTCACAATGATATTAACGGGAGCAAAAAATATAAGGGAAGTGACACTATTTCCAAGGGATAGAAGGAGGGTCGTGCCCTAATCATTCATTCTCTGTATCATTTTCCTCTTCAAAATCTTCATCAAGATCAACATCTTCCGGTGTTGAGAGCATTTCAAGCTCCTCTTCTATCTCCTTCTCCTTTTCAAAAAGCTGCTTCTTCTTCTTAGGAGTCATTTTCCTTGCCTCCCAATCTATCCATTATATTCCATTATTAAAAATTTTTGGTGAGTGGGACCGCCGGAATTTGAATCCGGGTCGCCAGCGCCCCAGGCTGGTAGGATGGACCAAGCTACCCCACGGTCCCTCTCATTCAAATTCCATTACA
>JABEBW010004833.1_pt1 | contig 12263 bp, 12 predicted proteins | sample 7245961 | NCBI WGS metagenome assembly JABEBW01 (sample SAMN14506364, study PRJNA622280) | hot springs metagenome | biome: hot spring [ENVO:00000051]|acidic hot spring [ENVO:00002120]; feature: spring [ENVO:00000027]|sediment [ENVO:00002007]; material: sediment environment [ENVO:01001048]...
ACAATAGATCGAGCCCTTCATAAAAGAGAGCTGAAAGCTTAAGGGAACCTGAATAATGCCGTGAGGCTTTGATGCGCACTTAGCTCAATCCCTTTGGTATTATAATTAAGCTTATTAATCGAATTTAAATCCTAATTCCATGCAACAGAAGGGCATAACATTCATATATGCAATAGCGGTAATAGTGCCAATAACCTTTGCAATAAGGGCATCAAACAACATGCTTATGACAACCGTTCCGCTCCTTGTAAAGTACTACTTCAACTTTAACAGCGCTGAAGTTGGCGCTCTTTCTGCTCTATCATCGCTTGGTTCACTGATAGCCAGCGGGCTTTTAAATTCAAGGCTTAATGCAATTAGAAGGAGAAGGGCTTTCATAGCGTCTTCAATAGCATACGCCGTAATTCTTCCAACCTTTTACCTGGCTGGGCCAATTACAATATGGGCACTTTCAGCTCTGTCTGGCTTATCGCTCGGGCTGATAATGCCCAACATTATAACTGCCGCAGGGCTGGTTCAGGACAGAAAGGCAAGGGAAAGGATTCTGGCAATATACACAGTTGCGCTGAGCCTGAGCCTGATCCTTGGACCACTTATTGAAACTGCCATGCTATCTCGGGTCACAATACCGTGGGTCTTTCTGCTTTTTGCCCCGTTTGGAATAGTTGCAGCGATAATTTCCTTCTTCCTTAAATTTCCAGAGGAGCACAGGAAGCCAGTTAGCTTAAATGTTTACAGAAATCCCGGTTTCAGGGTTGCCATATATAACAATACCGCATACAGCATACCGTTTGCATTTATAGTTGTGTTTGCAGGCATATATGCAAGGACGCAGTTCAACGTGAGCTTCGCAATTGCCACTGGCCTGTATTCCCTCTTTTACACAACTTCTTTTATTTCCAGGCTTGTCCTTTCAGTAAGGGCAGTTGGAAGGATAGGGAGGATAACAGCGATTTCAATAGCTCTCACAGCAATTGGATTGCTGATGGCCACCCTTACAAATAACGTGTTGCTTTTTATGGCGTCGCTTTTAATACTTGGAGTGCCGCATGGCCTGACCTACCCTGTGTCCCTGATTTCGATATCAAGGTCGTTCAGGGAGGAGGAAAGGAACGTGGCCAACAGCCAGTTTTACGCGTTCATGACAATGGTCAGCATAGCCGTAATGCCTCTTACTGGATTGCTTGCGCAGGCCGTTGGGCTGAAAGACGTATTTGCCATACTTGTGCCCGTTGTGCTCTTTCTTTTTGTATTGATGAGAAGGGATATACCGTTAATGGAAAGGATCACTGCGGGTTAATTAGCTGAATCATTGGATCAGATGCAGCCACTGTCAATTGCATTATATATCCTTTCATAAAGCTCCTTCATGTCATCGGTTTCCTTAAATCCGGAATTTCCGCGCTCAATGTCACTTAACGCTTCCCTAATTTCATCAAATAGGCCCCTGGATGCGGGATTCAGGCTGAGCATTTCCTGAATCAGCCTTGAAGAATCATGAAGGGAAACGGCTTCAACATAATGCATCATTCTGGAACCCGTGCCCATTAGGTCAGGATCATGAACCATTAGCCTGCTGGCTATCAATGAAAGGATATGAGTGAGCTGGATTGTGTGCGCAACCAGCCTGTCATGCAGCTCGGCTTCAATTTCAACTATCCTGGCACCTGAAAAAATGGAAGATGAAATTTCAGCCTCAGCCTCCCTGTCCCTCACCGGGACCAGCAGGACAGTTTTGCCTTCCAGCCTCCCTGCCCCTGGCCCAAAAAGCGGGTGAACTGAAACCGCTTTTGCCCTGAGCTTTGACATCTCCTCATTTACAGCCTTCTTGAGGCTGCTTATATCGACTGCCGTGCCTGAGTAGTTGGATTCCCTGAGCTTTCTCATCACCTCAACTGACGACGATAAATTAACTGCGCTTATTATCATTTCATAATCGCTGTACCTGGGATTTTCAATGAACCTTTCACTTAACCCCCTCCCAAGCCCGGCAGCCCTTCCTTTATCAATATCGGTTATCCAAATGTCATGGTCAGCGAGCATGCGCCTGGCGATCCATGACCCCATGGCGCCGGCGCCAATCACCAGGGCCCTTTTTTTACTTTCCATCTTTCTTTCCATCCCTGGTACCGTCCATCAGCTTTATCAGCTCCGGGATGATCTGCTTGTAATCCCCAACAATCCCGTAGTCTGCGTTGTCAAATATTGGAGCGTTTGGGTCAATGTTTATCGCAACCACCCTCTTGGCCTCCCTTATGCCAAATATGTGCTGAGCCGCGCCGCTTATTCCAACTGCTATGTAGAGGTTTGGCCTGACCGTCTTTCCAGTTTGCCCAACCTGCCTGTCATGGCCTATCCATCCCATATCAACTGCCTTCCTGCTTCCAGCGTAGGTGCCGTTGAGGATTTGCGCCAGGCTCTTGAGCAGCTCAAAGCCGTCCTTTGAGCCCAGGCCCTTTCCACCTGAAACTATAACTTCGGCCTTCTCTATTGGCATTTCCTCAGATCCCTTCACTTCAACCTGCTCAATCAGCTCCAGCCCTGGCTCCTGAATATCACCTATGCTTTCCTGAATGATATTTGCCTTCCTGTTTTCATCCTTTGCTGGCATTGGAAACACGTTTGGCCTAACGCTCCCCATAACTGGCCTTCTCCTGAGGGTCCTGATATGAGCAAGCTGCCACGCGCCAAATGGGGGCCTTATCAGGATTATCTCCTTTGTCTTATCGTCAACTTCAATCATGGTCAAATCAGCAGTTATGCCGGTCCTGAGGTTGTTGGCTATGTACGGCGCAAGCTCCCTTCCCCTCATGGTTCCGGCAAGCAAAAAGGCCTCTGGCTTGTATTTCATGGCAAGCTGGGCAAGCGCCTCCCCGTACACTATAGCGTAGTGCACTTTGAACCTCTGATCATCAACGTATATTACCTCATCAGCGCCGTACTTTCCCGGCTCATCAAGGAGGGAACCCAGGTCACTGCCAACCATAACCGCTACAAGCTTGCTTCCCACCTTGTTTGCAATTTCCCTTGCCTTTCCAAGAAGCTGCAGGCTGGCTTCGTGAATCTGCCCTTTATCAATTTCAATGTAAACCCAAACGTTTTTGTGCTCGTTCACGTTAACCGGTATCCAATCAGGGCACTGCCCGCTCAGGCTCAATTCACAAATCCCTCCTCCTTTAGCTTTGACAGGAGCCACATGGCTGACTCCTGTGGCCCCTTATCCTTCAGTATCTCCTTCTTTCTTGGAATCTTGGTTATGAACTCTGTCTTGGCAACAACTGTGGGCGAGCCCCTCAGGCCCGTGCACTGAATGTTGAGCTTCAGCTCGTTGTTTGTCAGGGTTTTTATTGGCTTGTTGATAACTGCCCTGAGCTTGTTGTCCAGGGTTACTGGCCTTGGGTGTTGTGAGTGCATTAGCACAGTTATCAGCGCTGGAAGCTTTACCCTGTAGGTCTCAATGTACGATTCAAGCTGCCTTTCTACAATGAAGGACCCTTTATCAAGCCTGGCTTCTGTTACGTAATATACATATGGCAATTTGAGCCAGGAAGCAAGCTGTGCCCCCATGTGAGCTGTTGAGCTGTCAAGCGTCTCCTGCCCTGCAACTATCAGATCATAGTGTTCAAGGCCCTTTATTGCTGCCGAAAGGACGTACGATGTAGCAAGCGTATCAGCTCCCCCATATGCCCTGTCAGTTACCAGGATTCCGTCATCAACTCCCATGCCAAGCAGGAATTCTATTCCCCTTGCTGCTCCGGGGGGGCCCATTATCATTGCAGTAACCTTTCCCCCGTACTTCTCCCTCAGCTCAAGGGCAAATTCAGCCGCGTCCAGGTCTGGCGGATTTACAATGCTTGGCACCCCCTCCCTAACCAAGGTGCCAGTGTTTGGGTCAACGTTCACTGCGTTTGTATTTGGTATATATTTAAAAAGCAGAACGATGTTCAATCCCATTTATCTTCACCTCAGCTGAACCTGAAGTAGATTCCCCTCCCGCTCTTGGGAAACTCCCAGTGTATTGCTTCCAGCGGGCAAACGACCCTGCAGGTTCCGCACTCCACGCAGCCCTCATAGCTGAAAACAAGGGTCTTTTCGCTCATGGTGTAACAGCCAGCCGGGCAGAGCCTTATGCATGGCTTTGTGTTGCAGTTCTTGCACTTTTCGCTATCAACAGTTATGTGGGGCTCGGGATCAACGTCCCAGATGTTGTTGTTCAGTATATCTTCAAGCCTTTGGCCTGTTGTGCTCATAGCTTCCTCACCACCTCTATTCCGTCAGAAATAAGTGTGAAGGTGCCAATTCCGTTCTCCCTGGCTGAGCTGAGCAGGTTTGTGAACATCTTTTGGGATTCAAAGTCAAGGGAATAAATATGCTTCATCAGGGAAGCCATCATCGCTGGATAGGCCGTGAACAGCCTGCGATTGCGCATGAGCTTGCTCACGCCGCTGAACCTTTTTAAGTTTTTCATGATAAAGCTCTGCTCAAGCATCCTTGTATATGCAGAAAGGTTGGCAGCTGACATGCCTCCAAGCCCATGGGCCTGCTCAACCGCCTTTCCAGCCAGGTAACCTGAATAGGATGCGAAGTCAACCCCCCTGTACGTGTATCCCAAATTTAACAGGAACCCAGCCGCATCACCAGCTATCAGGAGCCCATCATATGCAAGCTGGGGAGGCATGAGGCTCATTACATCTTCTGGTATCAGATGGGCTGAGTACTCCATTATCCTGGAATCCTTAAAGTACTTGATGAGCTTTGGATGCGACTTTAACCTTTCCACGTACCTGTAAACCTCCTCATTTGCCCCCGATATTGCCGTATCGAGCAGCATGACTAACCCAATGCTGACTGAATCCTTGTTGGTGTATATGAACCCACCTCCGGGCAACCCTGCGGTGACGTCGCCAAGCAGTGACCAGGCCATTCCCTCCCCCTCTGCAAGGCCAAATTGATTTGTGAGCACATCCGGGTTAACCTTTATCACCTCCTTTACGCCAAGGGCAACGTTTGATGGCTTCAGGGGCTGCACAATGCCTGAGCTTTCAAGCACAAGCCTGTTGACTCCTTCTGCATCAATTACGGCATCGGCCCTCACGGATTGGTCACCGGCCTTTACGCCTGTTACTTTTCCTCCCTCTTTAAGAAGGCCCGTTATCGTGATATCGTTAATTATATATGCGCCTGCGCTTTCAGCCTTTAGCGCCATCCAGGCTGTCAGCTGTGAAAGGTAGGTTGTGAAGCTCTTGCGGTCATTTCCCTCATAGTCAATTGATATGAGGTCATCACCATGCAAAAATGATATCCTCTCCCTGGTTACCCACCTGTGAATTGGAGCTGATTTTTCAAAATCCGGGTATATTTCCTTTAATGGAGCCAGGTATACCCTCCCCCCGAACACGTTCTTTGAGCCGGGTGACCTTCCCCTTTCTATAACTGCAACCTTAAAGCCCTTTGATGCAAGGTAATAGGCTGCAGAGGAACCAGCAGGCCCAGCGCCTATAACTATAACGTCAAATTTAGCTGGAGCTTCAGCCATTTAAGACCAACCTTCTAAATTTTGATGTCATGAGAAAATCATAATGAAGCCTTTTTACTTTGCTGATTCTGCGAATCAATCTGTCATTCATTTTTTATCACATTATTAAAATGAGCCATTATCTTAAAAACTTACCTTTTTGATTTAAGGTTTATTGAAGTGCGGCTCATAATGTTTTAAAAATGTATCATCAAGGTTCAGATACCCCAGAGCAATTCACAGCCGCACATCATGCATTACCTTAACGTGAATAAATGCTTTCACCTTGAATAATAGTATTCGCCGGTTGACTTCTGCTCCCTGTCAAGCCTGCTTCCAGGCTTGTTAACCCTTGGCCTGCTTGTAATCTCATCCCTCCTGTATGTGATGTCCATGCCCCTGAGAAATATGTTCATTGCTTCCCTCTTCGGCAGGGGCCCAACAGCGTGCCCATGAACGTTTGGGGTACCTGAAAACACAATTATTGAATCTGAAATCAGGTCAATTATCATAAGGTCGTGGTCAATGACTATCCCTGCCCTTCCTCTCCTTCTCATATAATTCGAAAGTATCCTGGACAGGGCTATCCTGTCCTCAACGTCTGTAAATGCGGATGGCTCATCAAGCGCATACAGCATTGCATCCTGCAGCATGGTTACGGCAATTGCGACCTTCTGAAGCTCGCCACCGCTGAGCTCTGATAGGTTCTTGTTGAGCAGCCTGTCAATCCTGAGCGGTGAAATGAGCAGCTCCATGTTTTCATTTGTATTCCAATCAAGCCCAGCAAGGGCAGCCTCCACGGTCTTGTCCTCCTTCACCTCCAGATACTGGGGCTTGTAAGCAATTTTAATTCCAAGCTGAACCGAGCCGGAATCGTCTCTGTCCATGCCAGCAATTATCCTCAAAAACGTGGTCTTGCCTATGCCATTGGGCCCAAGCACCCCTATTATTTCACCCTCCTTTATATCCTTGCCCTCAACGTCAAGCCTGAACCCGGCATAGGTCTTTGTGAAGCTGGGAATTGAAAATATTAGCCTACCAGCTGTGTCAGGGGTTCCCATAGGCTCCCTGAACTTTATCAGGTAGTTCCTTATCCTCACGTTTTCCTCCCTTATCTCCCCAGCTATAAGTGAGTTTATTCCCTCACTGTTTGTCATCGGGTTTGAAACGATGCCGTAAACTGCAGGCTCTCCATAGAGTATGTGAACATAATCGCTTGCATAATCAAGGAAAGTGAGGTCATGCTCCACTAGCAAAACCCCAGCTCCGCTTTGGGCTAGCTCCCTTATCACCCTTGCAACCCTGTGCCTGTTGAAAACGTCAAGGTAGGAGCTTGGCTCATCCATAAAGTAAAAGTCAGCCTTCCTTGAAAGGGAAGCTGCTATTGCAACAGACTGAAGCTCGCCGCCGCTGAGCTCTGAGAGGTTCTTTTCAAGCAGGCCCTTAACGTTCAGCTCCTCCACTATGCGCTCATTTTCCCCTGATCCAATTTCCCTCAACAGCCCACCTGCAGTCCCCCTGTATGCCCTGGGTATTTCATACACAGCCTGAGGCTTAACTGAAACACTCAGCTCTCCGGTTGCAATGGACTTAAAGTAAGTTGCGTAAGTTGTGCCCTTATAATGCTTTATAACATCGTCCCAGGAAATGTCACCTTCATTGCCAAAATTTGGCCTTAAAGTGCCTGAAAGGATCTTAAGCGCCGTGCTCTTGCCTATGCCGTTCATGCCAACAAGCCCTATTACATATCCCTTCTTGATGATGGGAAGCCTGTAAAGCCTGAAGGCGTTCTGGCCGTACTGGTGCACCCTTTCCTTCCCAAGCTCTGTAGGCAGGTTGACTATCCTTATCGCGGTAAATGGGCACTTTTTCTCACATATGCCACACCCTATGCAGAGCGATTCGCTTATTGTGGGATAACCATCCTCACCAAATTCAACCACCTTTTCACCGGATATCTGAGGGGGGCAGAACCTCTGGCATTCGTGGTTGCATTTGTCAAACCTGCATACCTCCCTGTCAATTACGGCTACCTTTAATCCCTTCATGGCATCTGATCACAAATAGGGGTCGGATCGTCGCGAGGTCCTCATCGCCATTGGCTCAGTCTGGAGCGGATACATACCTCATCCCTCTCTTAACTTTTATTTTAGCATTATTAACCTTTTTCAGTGATTTATTTATACCCTTTCAACTAGGTCCTTCGCCCAGGCTGACATGTCTCCCTGAACCATAACGCAGCTCATGTCAATTGTCATGGGCGTTATTGATATTTCCTTTTTCTCATACAGGGCATGGGCATCAGTTCCATCTGAATAGGTTTCATCCCTTTTTCCCCACAGCCACATGTATTCCCTGCCTCTCGGGTCAAGCCTCCTATCTATGTAATGCCTGTACTTTGTAAATGATGCCCTGTTTATGCTGGCAGAGGTTGACGAAGTAACGACAAGCGGGAAGTTAACGTTAAGCAGGTGGACGCCGTTTGGCAGGCCCCTGTCCAGCACGAACTTGACTATCCTTGCAGCTTTGTTTGCGGCTTCCTGGAATTCCTGGGTTTCTGTCCATGGATAAAGTATATTTTCATCGCTCGTCATCTTTGAGAAAGCAATTGCGGGGTAGCCAAGGATAGCTCCCTGAATTGCGCCAGCAACTGTTCCGCTTGTATATATGTCCTGAAGGCCTGAATTGTCACCCAGGTTTATCCCGGTTGCCACAATGGAGGGCTTTTTTTCCAGCGTTATGTGAGCCAGAAGCACAGCATCTGCTGGGCTTCCAGAAACTATGTGCCCCTTAACCCCCTCAATTTCAATTTCCCTGTACCTCAGTGGCTTGTGAAAAGTCAGGCTCATGCTGCTGCCACTCCTTGGCCCTTCTGGAATAAAGAATGTGACATCGTCCAGCTTGCTCAGTGCCCTTATCAGGCTTTTAAGCCCCTGGCTTGCAGGCCCATCGTCATTGCTAATCAATATCATACCTAATAATAAACTACCCTGTTTTTATCCTTTACACCGGATACCATGTTATCCACTTCATCTGGAGATGCAACATATGTATAAAGGTACTTTCCTATCCTGAGCTTCAGCTTGGCTGAATCCTTCCTCTTTACAACCACTATCTTTGTTGCCCTGTCCATCATGCTTAAAATTGTCTGAGCGTCAAATATCTGCTTTGGCATGCGTTATCCTTTATGCTGGCAAATTTATACTTTGCTTTTACAGTTAACAGGGGTCTGGGCACCATTATGCCACAGTTAATTTGACAAAAAAATTCCTGGCATATAGTGGAAAAATGGTCACACAAAGAAATAAATGGCTCTACAATCTAACATTAAAAGTGAACCAGAAAAAAGGGCCCGTTTGCAATTAGTGCATGCCTGCATATAATTATTTTTAGTGATATTAGACCTTGCAGGCATTAGCTGAAAAATTTTGCTTGACATATGCCAGATAAAAATGCAACATTTAATAATAGTAACAGTATACGATTAAATAGCTATCAAGAACACAATCCCTGTTAGAGTTCAGAATAACAAGTACAAATAATATACTATTCATTACGGATAAATTAATTTTATAACGCTAATATTCGTACTGGAACAAAGGCCGTGGTTCCCTAAGGGATAAGATCCGTTAATAAAGGATGGAAGTGAGTAGGGAAAGGCCCACCTTTTTCAACTATGAATATCTGAACCTAAGCAGATCGAAATGTAGCACATGCAAGCGCTTTTATAGATGGTTTAGAGCGCGAAAGCCAGTTTGTCTTGCTATGTGAATAAAGCGCGCATTAATAAGTTTGCCGTGCTGCATGCATACGTTCAATAACCACAGATATATCTTGTAGGTACACAGCAAGCATATGCACAAAATGGTTATCTTGGGCGCGCAGAACCTACAAGCGTGGAAAGTATGTTAAGTGATGTAAAATATCACTTTAGATTAGGCATTAATCGCATAAAGAACTTCAGATACTTTTAGGCTTCTATTGTTGATTCTGATTTTTGTCACTAGACACGCTCTGCTCTTTTAACATTTCCTGCACTTCCTTAACGCAAATTTTAAGCGGAGATACGCCGTTGCCGAAAAATTCTATGGCTTCATCGTCACCCTTATCGCATTTCACGAAGTGGTACATCCATTTCTTATCAATATTTAAGGTCAACCATGCTGCCAGCTTATTGCTAACACCGGACTTGACAAGGCTGTCACAGTGTTCAGCAATATAGTAGATCTGAATCAAAGCTTCATTTGGAAGCTTGCCAATGCGGTTAAGAAACACGAATGGTGCAATGAACTGCATTCTGTTAAATTCTTCCTTTTTCCTTATCTTTTCGTCAGATCCTATATAATAAATAGTTAAAATGCCTATCAACGCAACCAGGCCTTCAGGAGAAACAAAAAACGTAATAATAAAGCCCGCATATGGAACAACAGCCACAGGCGTGCCCAGGACGTTCTGTTCAGGCACAAGCCCAGGATCAGGATATGGATTGTTGACTCCTTTTGTTTCATAGTATATACGCCCGTACTGATTCACCACTCTGCCTATTACCTCATGAATTACTGTGGGCCTTACAAGGTAATTTAAGGAGTTAACAGGGGCTTCGCCTTCAACAAACACTATAATTGTTCCATTCGGGATATATTGTGCATTTATGTGCCTGAAGATCACAAGATCCCCATTATGTAACACCGGGAACATGCTGTTTCCGCTGACAACAGCAACCGGGTAAACGCTGGTACCCAATATAAGGGGTGGACCTGCAATGAGCGCGGCTAAAATCCCAACTATCAGGCCAACCTTAAGCGCTGTCAGCACTCTGAATCACCTGAAGGTCGGTTGGGTATCCTTTGCCCCAATATATTGACGGATTTCCAGTTGCTGACAATTGAAGGGCTAAAAAGTCCCCAGCCGGTATAACAAATGAGGGGCACGTAAAATGAGCTACAAGCTCGGTAGCACTTTTGCTGGTGAAAGGCCCTGCAGACGAAGTAGTTATAGTCTGTACAACAGAATATTGGCTATTAAGTATAACTAGTGCAAATTTTATAATTGCATTCGTACCTGATGCATAAATAACAACTGTGCAAATCCCTCCGCTGAACGATGTTTGTTCAGAAAATGCTGCGGGAGCCAGATATTCATATTGGCCTGCCCCTAATGTATAGGGGTTGTTTGGACCCCCAGATACTGTTGATTGTGATGTGATCATATTGGGCAATGGCCCTGGTGGAGGTGCACCGCCAGGTGGGGGCGGTGGGGGCGGTGGAGGCGTACCTGGACCTGGTGGGTAAGCACTGTTTTCAAACCAAATCCACATATAGAGACCCTGCACTGCCTGATATGTCTGAGTTGAAATATTCACTGGCGTAGCGTAAACGTAATAAAAAGAGGAAAAAACTATAATAACAATAAATAGGCTGGCAATACCCCGGCTGGAAGGCACTCTGTATCACTTATGCAATTGTTATTACTATACCATCTGGTGCACTGAAACTAGTAGTTCCAGTATCAAATAAAAAGTTCATGGACTGACCGGCTGTAATACTTGAAGGGGTCGTGAACGTTATTTGCCCCATCTGCGTGTATCCTGAACCAGTATTCCATGTGACAGTTAACTTGTAAGTCGTGCTTGCCTGAGTGCTGGATGTTAAAGTTACCGTTACGCTATATACCCAATCACCGGCAGTTATTGCAGTGCTAGCTGTACCGCCGCTTGACCATGCTACTGGTGAAGAACTAGCGGTAACTGACGATTGTGCTACTGTAAACCCATTGCCTCCAACAGCAAGATTCCCTGTAACTTGATAGTAAACTCCGTTCTGTGCCTGATATATAGGAGTTGTACTAACTGAAACGCTTGTAGCATAAACCGTTCCAGCCGAGGCCGCTATTAAACCTATTAATATTAATGGCAAAATTCTTAACATTAGTTTGCTTTTTGGTTTGTATTAATAATCTTTTCTATTTATTTGTTAATATTGTCCAGATAAGGTCGCCCCCTAACTGGCTTATAATATATGGAAAATAATCCAAGGAACATCTTCAAATTCATCAATCTTTGGTAATAGCTTCTTGCGCTTAATTTGTGATAGAATATCACAGTTCTTTCCTTAAGGTACCTGAAGAACCTCTCAATAGCGCTTCTTATACAATTTAATTTAAGATATTTTTTGGCTAATTAATGAAGTATTGACTTGATTATTAGCTCAAACGCCGTGCTCAACACTCTAAATGTCTTCCTGTAGCTCCCATGAAACACATAATCTAGAACTGCCAATCTTCCCTGCTCTTCTTATTTCTCTTAAATGTTTATTATATTAAATCAACTATATTCTTCATGGTTTTTGTAAGTTAAAAACCAGATTTATCCTGCTTCCTGACACTATCCTACCAGGTTGCAAAAAGCTTATATTTTCATACATTGAACTTTAAAAAAATTGAGCGATAATTGCATATTCTGCAGGATAGCGAATGGGCATGAGCCAGCATATATTGTTTACAGCGACTCAAGGGTGATGGCGTTCCTTGACAAGTACCCAATCGGGAGGGGGCACACGCTTGTCGTGACAAGGGAACACTTTCAGGACTTCCTGTCAACCCCAGCTGAAACCCTTGGTTACCTTTCAGAAGTTACAAAGAAGGTGGCATCAGCTGTGGTGAGCGCATTAAATGCGGACGGCGTTAAAATATTCACCAATGTGGGAAGCAGCGCGGGGCAGGTGGTTTTCCACGTTCACGTCCATGTGCT
>JABEBW010003391.1_pt1 | contig 12204 bp, 8 predicted proteins | sample 7245961 | NCBI WGS metagenome assembly JABEBW01 (sample SAMN14506364, study PRJNA622280) | hot springs metagenome | biome: hot spring [ENVO:00000051]|acidic hot spring [ENVO:00002120]; feature: spring [ENVO:00000027]|sediment [ENVO:00002007]; material: sediment environment [ENVO:01001048]...
CTTTGCCATAGAAACAGAAAGATTTTGCTCAGATAATGGAACTTTATCTTTGCTTCTGTAGACACGATCAAGAGTCCAGGCCGCTTTTTGAGTTAACAACCTTGAGGACTGAAGTTTCGCATACAGTTCGGAAAGTTCGAACTGAAGCCCTTCCTGCCTGCCCAATGGCTGTCCGAATAAATTCCTAGTTCTCAAGTGTTCAATTCCCATATCTATTGCCTCTGAAGCAGCTCCGTTGCAGGCAGCAGCCACGTAAATACGAGCTACATTAAATCCTTCCATTATGATATGGAATCCTTTTCCAACTTCACCCACTCTGTATTTGTCATCTAGTTCAACATCATTAAATGAAAATCCTCCTGTTGAAAGGCCTTCCCGAGCTATATTGTTGAAAATTGTGGGTGAAATCTTGTCGTTAATTTTTCCTTCAGTATCCTTAAGCATAAATGCGAATGTTGTGTAATAATATTTTAAATGTACAATTTAAAAAAGATTATATTAAACTTATCGTTATATATTTTTGAGCTCTATGAGTAGAAAAATTTCTTTAATAAAGAGAAAAGGAGCTATTATAGCAGTATCACTATCTGCGCTAATGGTCCTTGTATCGCTGTCGGTGTTACTAAGTCCAGTTGCAGCGGCTAATCCTACAGGAACATTCATTTGGGGCACCCCGATCGATACAACGGTAACAGACCTAAATCCTTTAACAGCTCTGAATCTGGAAGAAGATGCTACAAATATTATGTATCCTACTGAGATGCTTTACCAGACCTCAAGTGGGAATCTAATTCCATGGCTCGCACAAAATTATACTGTAAGCCCGAATGGAACAGTCTACACATTTTATCTGGTACATAATGCAGTGTGGATGAACGGCACCAATGTTGTTGGCCCCATAACAGCAAATGATGTTGTCTTTACTTTCAACGTATTGAAAGCAAATTCAACACTTGATGCATATGGAGTAGACCCATATCTGAAAAGTGTCAAGGCAATTAACAATTATACCGTTCAGTTTGTAACAACTAGTCCAACAGTAATGATGCTAACATTTCTGGGTACACAGACAATTATCCCATCCGAATGGGGTACTATGTTTAGCAATCTTTCACAAATTGGAGGTTACACTAATATGGATATAGGACATGAGATTCAGGCAGGTCCATTCATACTGTCATCAGTAACTCAATCAGCCATTACTATGACAGTGAATACACATTTCTGGAAAGGTATCCCTCATATTCAGACTTTAATTATAGAACCATTCAAATCGACCTCTGCTATGACACTCTCCTTTGAGAGCGGAACAATAGATGCGGAGTACCCAGCAATAAGCGATTATGCTGCATTAAAGAATGCACCTAATGTAGTCAACAACATATACCCAGAACCATGGGCATATTATCTTTGGGATAACACGAAGGTAGCTCCATTTAATAATACATATTTCAGACAAGGACTTGCATATGCAATAAACAAGACAGAGATACTTCAGAAGGCAGAAGATGGTATAGCTGTTCCAGGTAGCTTTGGAGGCGAACCGGCAACTAATACCAGCTGGTGGGCAAGCGGATTGCCAGAATACCATTACAATCTTACAATGGCAGATCAGTCGTTCGAAAAGGCTGGTCTTTCTATTAACTCCAATGGATTCTGGGCATATCCTAATGGAACTGTAGTAAGCTTGAAGATAGTTGACCCACCTGTTACTGACTGGATGACTGCTGCCTCGTTGCTTGCAAATGATCTTGCACAGGCAGGCTTCCAAGTTACGGAAACTGTAGTACCATTTGGCCCATGGGCTACTGATATGTTTGAGTCTAACGTATCTCTAGCTTCAAATGTGCTTAGCTATTATGGGGCTACACCGTCATTTGATAACCCCTGGTATGTTCTGGATGACCTATTTACACCTCAGGGATTCTGGGATGCTTACACAACACATTGGTCTAATTCAACAGTGAATAATCTCTTGAATGAATCCTTTACAGAAGTAGGAAACTATTCTCAGATGATGAACTATCTATTCCAGGCACAGAGAATAATCGCACAACAAGTCCCAATGGTTCTTATTGGCGATGTTGGGAATTATTATGCTTATAACTCAAAACTAATAGCTGGTTTCATGCCCACACATATGCCTATTGGAATGCTTAATCTACTTTCAATATATGTGCCCGGGACGCCCACCACGACGACGACTACAACCACCACTACAACTAAAACATCTTCTGCAATTAGCCCTTATGTATATGTAGCAATTATTGTTGTTGTTCTAATAGTCATTATAGTACCAGTGGTATATTTGATGAGCCACAGAAAGAAAACTCAGGGAGAACAGCCAAAACCACCTCAAAATCCACCTAATCAACCAGAACAGCCAAAATGAATTTTTTTATTTAATTTTATTAATTTCTTTTTTCATTAGATAAACTGATTTATACCTTATTTTAATTGCAACTTATGTTCTTTCAATCGGTAGATGGTGGAGCTACAAAAACGTTATCGGCAGTATATGATGATAATTTTAATATTTATGGAGTTGGAGTTGGAGGATCATCAAATTTTAGGAACGTAGGTCTCTCAAACTTTAAGAGGAATTTAACTAGGGCTGTAAAAGAGGCTGAAATAAAGTCAGGTAATATAAAGGTATCAAAGATTACATTTGCGCTGGCCGGTATTAAGGATTCTGAAGCGTCAACTAAACTTATTTCTGAACTCGTGGGAAGGATAATAAAAAGTGAAAATCTAGAGTTTTATAATGATGGAGAAGCTGGCTTTTTTAGTCGATTCCCAGAAGATGATGGTATCATAGTTGCCCCAGGTACCGGTATGGTTTCCTATGGAAAAGTCAATGACAGAGTTGAAAGATCATCAGGATGGGGGTGGCTACTTGATGATGAAGGAGGAGCTTTTTACATTGGAAGGAGAGCACTTCAGGAAATAGTTAAGATTATGGATAGAAGAAATAAAATGGATACAGCCCTAATAACCATTATAAAAGATTATTTCTCTATTGAAAATGATAGAGATATAATAAATAAGATATATAAGAACAAAATAGACATAAGAGAGATTGCTTCAGTTGCATCTTTAGTCTCAAAAGAAGCGAAAAATAAAGATGAATTGGCAAATCAACTTATGACAGAGGCTGCAGTAGAGACTGCAAAGGCTGCCTTTGCAACTTTTATTAAGCTCGGTTATCCCGAAAATATAACTATTAGTGGGTATGGAGGCGTATTAAGATCAGGTGAATGGTACTGGGATATGATAAAAACAGAGATGAACAAAATGGGATATAAGTTTAGATTTAAAGAGCCATTCTTCGGATATGAAGCTATTATTGGATCGATTATTATGACCTACAAAAAGTTGAACATTTCTGTTGATGATAATGATATTACCCGATTAAGAAACAGATTGGATAAGCTTATAGCTGATACATTGACACCCGAAGAAAAGAAAAAATATCTCTTTATTGAATAGAATTAAGGATTATAGAAATTGAAGATAGCATAGAAGGATGCAAGTATATTCTCATATTTGGTACCCATAGAAGTAATATATCCTACGTCTTCATTGATCACTCCTGAATCCACTGGCACACCTAAAGAAAGAAATATGCAATTATTTGACTTAGATAAACTATTAATTATATCAGATCCCCCCCAGATATGAAGATTCTTACCTATAAATATTATATTTTTACCTTTTACATCTAATGATTGTTGTTGAGATATAAGTTCCACTGGAATCCTTAGGTTTCTTAATCTTTGTACTACATCTTTAACTGCTCTGAATGTAAAACTTTCCTTTTCATTTATTTTTAGCTGTATCATGGGCAATATTATAATCACAATTTCATCCGTGGGTGAAAAATGTTTTTCTCTGACCCACTTTATAGAACTTACTGAATACCAACTCATTACTTCTTCTGGCACTTTGAAGCCCGTATATGCAGATATTTTAAGAGATGATATCTTATTAGAGGCTTCAGAGCTTATATCTATTTTTTCGATTTCATCATACAGTTCAATAGACATTTCTGGATTGGCGCATTCGATTATATCAGCTCCTGCTTCAAAAGCCAGTTTGACAATTTCCTTAGCTGTGTAATTTGCTGTTATTGCTTTCATATCAACTGAGTCAGTAATTATTATACCACTAAAACTTAATGAATTTCTCAATAAATTGTAAGTCTGTTTTGAAAGGGTTGCAGGATAATCATTGTCAATGGATTCATATTTTACATGAGAAATCATGATACTCTTAACACCAGCTTCAATTGCTTTCTTAAATGGATAAATGGTGTTAATTATTGACGAATATGGCCTAATATCAATTGGTAGTTCCTCGTGACTATCTTCCCTCACTGAGCCGTGCCCAGGAAAATGCTTAGCTGTCGCTATAACTCCGAACCTCTGCAGTCCCATTATATAATTCATGCCCATAGAGGCTACGACGGAAACATCATTCCCAAAACTTCTCTCCATCACTATTTGATTGTCTGTATTAGAAAGTACGTCTAAAACTGGCGCTAAATTCCATCTTATGCCTATCTCATGTAACTGACTCCCTGTAATAGCACCAGAGTAATAAGCGAAAATTTCATCCTGCTTTGTACCTATGGCATAATTACTTGGAGGATATGCAAGTTCTCTTAACCTGACAACATTCCCGCCTTCCTGATCTATCGCAAAAATAGGAGTCTCAATTTTTAATTCTTTTAAGTAAAAATTGTTTATATCTTTAATTAAAATTAACAGATCATTAATGTTTTCGAAATCTCTGTTGAAAAGAACAATTGATACGGGCTTGATTTTGCGTAAAATATTGAAAGTATATTCTCTTTCCATTCCTTTTATTCCAGTTTGGATATGTATACCTTTTCTCATTCTTGAACATATCTGTTAGTCATATAAAAATATACAACATAGCCTTCAGCATTTGAAAATTTAAGTCATTTTTTAAAAAATATTGAAAATAAAATAAATGAAAAATTACTTGCTTTTCTTTCGGCTATAATAAATGCCCAAAACAATGCCGATCACGATTAATATGATCACTGCACCGATAATGTATCCATAGTAATTAGTTGTACTACTGTGTGAAACTGGTTGGACCTGGTATGCGTATAGAGAATCAAGTGGACTTATGAGCTGCTGATTGGGATAGAATCCGCCAACCTGTTGGTTATTATAGGCATAATATACCTCGGAGCCCATAACAGGTATGGTTGGAGTAGTACTATTTATTATGCCCTGGATCTCATCGATTGTGTTATTAAAAGCTTGAGGGTTTAAAACCATTGTCTCCGATTGATTGAATAGATTATTTAATGTTGGATCATTAAAGTGCTCGAAGTTCCAGTATCCCTGGTAATCGTATTCAGCCCAAAGATCAAACCATGGATTCGCAAAAAGTGGACCGAAATTAAAGAAACTTGCAACATAAAATGCACCCCCGCTAAACAGGTCTGATACCCATACTGCTGTTGGAACAACAACAAAAGAAGTTTCAAAATGGTCATTTGAAAGATCGTTTTGAATCAATGTACTAGCTGCATCCCAATCTGCTAAGTTTAAATCTATTAAGTTTATTTTAACAATGGTGCCGTTGCTGTACTCCCAGTATCCAGAGCTCCCTATATGCAATCCAGCTTCCTTGAAATATTTGTTAGCTATTGTGTAATTAAATGGTCTGTATGGTATTGATTTATTGTAATAAGACGACAATGTCCAAGGGAGACCTCCAAATGAGACCTTCCCTCCTAGCCCATCCTCAGCTTTATTGAGGATTTCAGTTTTATTGATTGCATAAGAAAGACCCGTTCTGAAATAAGAGTTATTATAGGGGGCAACATTAACATCAAACCATAGATTAAGGTCAAAAGTATCCTTAAAAGCAACAGCCGTTATGTCCGGATATGTTTTTAGCTCTTGGTATGCACTGTTAGGATCAACATATGTTGCATTAATTTCCCCTGCTTCTAAAGCTTCAATCATGCTAGAACTAGATTCATATTCTATAATTTTTTCGCTAGAGAAATTAGGTTTCCCCTTGAAGAAATAAGGATTTGCTGACAGATCAACGTAATTAGATTGGGAGATGCTACTTAATACCATTGGACCACATGTTAATATATTAGGAACGTTCATGTCTGTGTAACTTCCAATCTGCGAAATATTTGTGACATAATTCTCCCATTCAAGTGGTATTATAACTTGACTTCCTATGAAGTAAAACATCATAACATTTGGCTCAGTTAGATTAAAAATTATTGTATAGTTGTTTGGTGTGCTTATGTTTGAGATATATGGTGATACATCGTTAACATCAAGGGAAGAATTAGACGCAAGGACCTCAAATGTAAATTTTACATCTTGAGATGTTAGTGGATAAGCTTTACTAGAACCGTTCATCCAATATGCGTTATGTACGAGATTGAAAGTTATAGTCTTTCCGTCATTTGTTATTGTCCAACTATGGGCAAGCCATGGGATATATGAACCGTTATCAAATTCAAACAGTAGGGAATCAGCATATATTATTCCATCTATATCCCCAGCTAATCCGCTTGCTGTAAGAGGATTAAGTGTACTTATAATTTCGTCTTCGACAGTTCCAAGGACAAAAGTTCCCCCTGTTTTCTTTGAGACAGTAGATCCAAAAGCGCTGTTAGAAACACCGATGAAACCTATTACAGCGATAACTACTAATAGTACCGTTATTATTTTCATCATAAATAATTATTTCTTCTCTCGTTAATTAATCTTCTCAAATGTCCTTTAAATAAACTATACAAATATCTATAAATTATTTCAAATGATTTTAAGATAAAATGATTAATTGCGTTAAGTAAAGCTTACATTTATAATTATGATGACTTCAAATGTTATGACAGATTTCGATGTGGGACTTAAAAGGTTAAAAGGGATGTTAGGGGATGCTGTTTTAACAGGTCACGATGAATTGATACCGTACAAAAGAGATGCCTCATATTTTGAAGGTGAACTTCCGGCTGCCGTAGTTATTCCACAGAGTGCTGAACAAATAAGTGAAATAATGAAGATATGTAGTGAATACGATATACCAATAACTCCAAGAGGAGGAGGTACGTCCCTTACCGGTTCTTCAGTACCCGCAGAGAGATCTATAGTATTAAGTCTAAAAAAAATGAATAAAATAATAGAAGTCAACACAGGGGATAGATATGTTGTAGTTGAACCCGGGATAACAATTGATGAGCTGAATTCATACCTTTCTAAATTGAATTATATGTATCCACCTGACCCCGGTAGTTCGATAGCAGCGACAGTTGGTGGCTCGATAATGACAAATGCTGGAGGTCTCAGAGGTGCCATGTACGGTGCAACTAAGGAATGGGTACTTGGACTTGAAGTTGTTCTTTCTAATGGAGAGATAATAAAAACTGGGGGAACAGTCCTTAAAAGAAGTGAGGGGTATGATTTGACTGCCCTTTTCATTGGAAGCGAAGGAACGCTTGGAATAGTCACAAGAGCAATATTGAAAATAACGCCTAAGCCTGAAAAAGTTGGAAGAATAATGGCCTATTTTAGAGATATCGATAAAGCAACCACTAATATAGGCATTATAAAAAGTTTGGGAATAACACCATATATGGCTGAATTTATGGATAGGGTGGCTTTGGAAGCATTATCAAAGAGCGGTGATTTCTCCTTCCCAGAGGATGCTAATTACTTATTAATGCTAGATGTTGCATCCACATCAGAATCAGTTAGCAGAGAGATTGAAACGGTAGCTAAAATACTAAAAGAAAATGGTGGTTTCTCTATGGAGATTACTACAGATGAAGAAATTATGAAGAAAATGTATAAGTTGAGAAAAGGGCTCTATGCAGCAGAATTAAATGAGAGAGAAAACGAGGGGGAATATATAATCATAGGAGATATCATAGTACCGCCATCCAAACTCCCACAATCACTAATAGAAATTAAAAAAGAGATAGAAAATAGCGGGTTCAAAGCATCTCTTTTCGGCCACATCGGAGATGGAAACATCCACATTAACATTCTTTACAACAGAAAGAATAATGAACAGGAAAGAAAGGTATTTGCCACGTTATCAAAAGTTGGACAAATAGCTATAAAAAACGGAGGTAGTATCTCTGCTGAGCATGGGATAGGTCTTGAAAAGAAGAATCTTCTTATTGAAGAACTAACATATAGAAACAGCCTTTATAATATCGAATTAATGAAAGGAATTAAAAAATTGTTTGACCCGAAAGGCATTATGAATAGGGGTAAGGTATTTTGAATCTTACAGAGGATAAAATTAGGATTATAGCTGATAAATGTATAAACTGCGGCTTCTGCGAAACAGTATGCCCAACATATGAAGCTTCTAATTTTAGGGCTATAATAGGCGCAAGGGGTCGTGTCAACCTATCTAAAGAAATTGTTAATTCTGAGTTACAGATAAGCAGTAAAATAGTAGAATCATTTTATTCCTGTCTAAGTTGTAATGCTTGTTTATCCGTTTGTCCTGCTGGCATTAGTGCTGGTGAGATAAGTATTCTTGCAAGACAGGATATTGTAGAGCGTGGAAATAAAAAGAGCCCGGTTACCGAAATGATAGCAAAGTTAATAATGAAATATAATAGCCCCCTTGCCCTTAACAATATAAATGATAAATGGACTGATGGACTTAAATTTTATAAAGACTCTCCGATACTTCTTTATACCGGACAGATGTATATTTTAAGTGCTTATAGCAAGGATTTTTCTAAAATGACCTTGAAGTTGGGGAAAAGATTATCTAATGTTGGTTCAATCCTCGTGGCCAGAATCCCTGTTTTAATGAAAATGCTCACACTCCTAAATAAACCAGATACATTAGAAAAGTATGAACGTTACCTTAAAAATATTTATATGCTCCTTTCAAAAGCTGACATTAAAGTTAATTTTTTACAGAATGAACCATATCCTGGCACTTTCTTGTATGAATTAGGTTATATGAGTGAGTTTAAGACATACGCAAATAAATTAACAAGATTGTTTAAGGAGAATGGTATTAAGAAAATTGTCACGGTTGATCCGCACACATATGATATCTTAAAAAATAAATACCCCAGGGTTGTTGAAGATTTTGACTTTGAAGTAGTTTATTATCTGGACCTTTTAAATAACCTAAATTTCAGAAAGACGGAGAATTCAATCATTTTTCATGAGCCGTGCCATTTCATCCGGGGGGAGTCCAAGTATGATATTGCAAACCTTTTTTTGCAAAATTTAGTCAAATTAAATCTACCAGAACACAACGGTTCCAACACATATTGTTGTGGGGGACCAGCCGAGCTTATGTTTCCTGAAATATCGTCAAAAATATCCCAGAAAAGATACGATGAATTGAGGAATACAGGAAAAGGGAAAATTGTTACAGCGTGCCCAATATGCCTTACAAACTTAGACAAGGATGGTGATCTTGAGGATATATCAGAAATTCTTGCACAAAATGTAGGATTAAGATGATAAATTCAATAAAATTTATCAACATGACATTGATTGAAATGGTGAAGATAAATGATAAAATTTGGTATAGACAATTTTGATATAAAAAATAAGTTCAAAGATATGAAGATTGGGCTGATCACAAATTCAACAAGTTACAATAGGAAAATGTCATTGACAGCAGATTTATTTATAAAAAAGTCTGGTGCCAAACACATAGAAATTTTTAGTCCAGAACATGGTTTCTTCGGGGACTTTCAATCTGGAGAGACCGTTAAGAGCTTTTTAGACTATGATAGGAATGTAATAATAAACAGCCTATATGATGAACCAGTTGATGAGCATAATGCCTCAAGGAATGTTGGTGACCTGGATGAAAGGATGAGACTTATTGATTCCAAGATGGACAGTTCTAAAAAACCCGCAAAGGAAAAATTTGAGGGTTTTGACGCTATAGTTTTTGACCTTCAGGATGTTGGAATAAGAATCTATACTTATACGTCAACAATGATAAATGCCATTGATACTGCAATTTCTGCTGGCATTAAGTTCATTGTTCTTGATCGCCCAAATCCAATTGGGGGCTCAATAATTGAAGGAGATATATTGGATAGTAACTATTTTTCTTTCATAGGATCTGTTTCCGTACCATTGAGGCATGGCTTAACAGTAGGTGAAATTGCCAATTTTTATAATAAAAAGGTTGCTAGTTCCAAAGCAGACCTTGATATTATTAAGGTAAAGGGATTAAAAAGAAATCATTTCTTTTCTGATACCGGGTATCATTGGCCTGTCCCTTCCCCCAATATGCCTACTTTGGAGACAGCATTTATATATACCGGGGGTGTGATGATAGAGGGCACGAACATTTCGGAGGGTAGGGGGACAACAACTCCATTTAAAAGTATAGGGTCTCCATGGCTAAATGGACTCAAAATTGCCAACCATATGAATAGTCTTCATCTTCCTGGTGTTAAGGTTGTAGATGTAAAATTTATTCCATTTTTTTCAAAATACGCTGGGAAGAGATGTGAAGGTATAAGGATATTCATAGATTCATTTAAAAGATTTAGAGGGGTGGAATTTTTCCTACATCTTATAAAATTCATAATGGAAACCTATGAACAAGAATTCTTTTTTTATGATGATTATTTTGACAAAGTAGCAGGTAATGATAAGACCAGAAAAATGCTAATTGATGGTTACGACGTAAATGAAATACTAGAATACTATGAACAAAAAATGAATAAGTTTACAACTCAACTTGGAGATGTATTATTATATGAATGACACTTTTTGTGGATCAATTTCAACACAATTCTATTTTTCTCTTTTATTATTCAAAACTGGATTGATGAATGTATAATCTTTCGTCCACAAAATTTTAAGAGTCTAATTAAAATTTACAGTTGATAAACTTTTCCGGTTTACTTAACTTACTCACACCGGATTTTGTTAAAATACTACCAAAGGTATTTTACATAAACTATAATATCTATTAAAAGTGGTAGTGATATTAATGGATTCGGGTAACCTTTATCCACTAAATAACGGAGCAAAAAACACATTCTTTCTCCATCATGGAATATTGATGATGAGAAGACTTTTTCTTGTAACCTTCGTTATTGAGATGGTAATATTTACAGTGCTTTCTTCTATAAATTATCATAATTCTTTCCTATACCAGAGTCTTTCCACGGAGCGATCGAGTATTTTATCGAATAATATATTTTCAATGATAATGGAAATATTTCCTCACAATCTCCTGGTTGCAACTTTTGAATTCATTCCAGTTGTGGGGCCCTTATTATTTTCTATCTCAATAGTAACTACATCCTTGACCGTTGCTTCTGAAGCTTATTTTCTTTACCATATTCCAGGATTCTATGTATTTTTAGGTCTTGTTATACTTCCTCATACCTGGCTAGAGCTGCCTGCATATGCAGTTGCAGTTTCAGCAAGTATATACCTGCTATATCTCCTCATAAAAAGAGAGATTTTGAGAAGTAAAATATACAAGGTATTGTATATGTATATTTTTGTCGTAATAGAGCTAGCTATTGCCGGTACGTTTGAATCCGCAGAGATAGTAATGGAAAATAATATCCACGTAGGATTGGATGAATTATTAATGTGGATTCCTGCTGTTCCTGTAATATATCTGTTATACTTGCTATTTAGGAAAATGAATGGAGACGAATATGATAGATGATTATCATCCTCAGCAATGCGTTTGGGAATTAATAGAATAAAAAGTTAGAGTTTCATTTTTATCTTTTTGATAAAGTTATGGTTATTTAGGATCATTGGAATATTATCTGACAAAGGACTATGCTTATTGTTATAGTTATATATTAAAGAGAAGTTAGTATTTAAGAATCCTAAGAAAATTTTCTGAATGTACTTTTTATAATGATATCGCGGATAATTTATGTAATCGTTTTATAAACAATTATTATTCTGAAGTATGCCTTATATATTAAAATTTAAAACCAGCGTTGACAAGGAACTTGAAGATTTCTTCAACTCGAAGATACAAGGAAAAGATGGAATAGAAAAAGATGTCATTAACGCGCTTCGAAATTTTACATTAAGAGGAGGAAAAAGGATTAGACCCCTTTTCATGATTGCAGGTTATTGGTTGAATTCAGATATAGATGAAAAAATTATAAAAGCAGCTATAAGCCTTGAGTTAATGCAATCTTATCTC
>JABEBW010004593.1_pt1 | contig 12188 bp, 14 predicted proteins | sample 7245961 | NCBI WGS metagenome assembly JABEBW01 (sample SAMN14506364, study PRJNA622280) | hot springs metagenome | biome: hot spring [ENVO:00000051]|acidic hot spring [ENVO:00002120]; feature: spring [ENVO:00000027]|sediment [ENVO:00002007]; material: sediment environment [ENVO:01001048]...
ACCCGCCAGACCCAACGGAGTTTCGCGTCGTCGTGGGCCTGCACCAGGCAGGCAAAACTTCCAAGCAGCAACAGGAGCCCACCCACTGGCACGTCCAGTAAGACAGCAACCGGGCCAGACCGCAGTGCTGCTGGCGTCCGCCCCAACGCCCTATCCACCCCCAACAGAAAACCCAGCCCAAAGACGACTGCAAGCCCAGCCAGCACCGTAATCAGCGGGAACGCCCACGACTTCCAGGACGCATCCGCTGCCTGCGGCGCCTGCGGCGGGCTGGACTGCGGCGCAGCAGCCCCATTCTGCGGTGCAACCGCCTGCTGTGGCGCAGCCACCGCCTGCTGCGGTGCAACCGCTGGTGGAGATTTCTCCGTCGACACCGATCCGGCTTCCTGAGTTTCCTCTGCGGTTTCGGCATCCTGCGGCAAAAGCCAGACTGTCGGTGTGGGAACCTGCCTCCCCAGGAGTTTCCCCACCCACTTCCAGCGCGGCTCCCACAGCGCGGTCGGCAACGGCACCGTCTGCCCTCCAGACAGACGATACGTCCCACGCTCACCCGCCGCGCCGTCCGCAGGACCCCCTGCGGGGGGCATATTGCCGTCTGCAAGACCCCTGCGGGGCGCAGCCCTGCCGTCCGCAGGGCCAGTCCTGCCGGGCGCAGCCCTGCGTGACGCTATTCCGGATTCGCGCAGGGGTTCCGGCAACAGGGCTTCGGGAAGCTTTTTGGGCTTGATAGGGAGTTCATCCACGCCCCGTACCCTCCTCGAACAGCGGATCGACCGCCCCGGGGAAGAGATCGGCCCCGATGCTCCAACCCGATATCCGCACGGCAAACACCTGGGGCCGGCACCGACGGACCAGCCAGCGATAGCCTCCGCGATCGGCACGATCCGGCTGGTCGATTCCCGTCCCCTGGGGAAAGAGCACCACCGCCTGCCCACGATGGAGACAGGCGGCCAAATGCCGCAAACCAAAAGGACTCTGGGAATCGAGCGGGATCATGCGGTGGCCACCGGCCAAACGCCCGTAGCGACGCAACGCCCAGGACCACAGGGGATGACGGGCATAATCGGGGTCAACGGGGAACACCGCCCCCCGTATCCCCTGGTGGCGCCCCAGCCACCACGCCACCCGCGGGCCGTCCAGTAACGAGGTGTGCGGACGGACAAGGACCAACAGACCGGCCAACTCAGTCCTCTTTGACCAGACGGATCTGCCCCACCAGGGCCTTCCCCAAACCCTTGGACGGCAGCAGCACGAAACTGCGCGAGGATTCCGCCAGCAGCGACTCCAACAGGTCCGTCATCCGGCCCACCTTTTCCTCGATGGCCTGCATGCGGGACTCCGCATCGCCCCTATCGAGCAGCGGGCGCAAATCCGCCGCCAGCCCATTGAACGCTGTCCCAAGGCGCGTCAATCGCTCTTCCACAGCGGCAGAAACCTCCGCGCGCCCCAGTTGGCCAAGGGCCTCCTCCATGCGCAAAAGACTCTCGCGGACCCCATCGACATACTCTGTCAGGGCGTCCATGCGCCGATGCAGCCCCGCAAGCAGATCCTTGGTCTCCAGGTCACCACTGCCGGGCTGCATCTCCAACGATACCGACTCCGCAATGGCCTTCGGCACCGAACTGGACATTGCATCCACGAGCCCATTGAAGGATTCCTGAAGATGGTCACGGATGGCGTTCAACAAAACCGACACATCGGGATCGACACGCTCCCCCAAAGCCGCCAGCGTTGCCCGCATGCCCTCGATCTGCTCCTGCACGTCTTCCCGCAGGTCCGCAACGGCCCGCAGAATATCGGCAACGGCTTCGGGACGGACATCCATCCCCGACCCATTGCCGCTACCGGATTCCTGGCCATCGAAGAAATCGACATCGTCAAAAGACGGTGGCTGGCTACCACCAGCAAAGGCAGAATCGTCGCCATCCGCAGGCCCTGCGGGCGGCAGCCCTGCGCCCGGCACGGGCCCTGCGGGGGGCATACCGCCGTCCTCAGGACCCGCAGGACCCGCCGCCTGCAAGGCCCCTGCAAGAGCGGGGCCACGCTGCAGATCCGCGATCTGCCGGGCGATGAACTCCACCCGACCCGACAACTGCCGCAATTGCTCCAGGAAAACCGTAGGTGGATTTTCACTCCCGGATTGCGGGGCCAATTCGGACTGTTGCAGTATCTGCAACTGTTCCTCGACACTGCCCAATTCCGGCTGCTTCATGCAATCGACCATCACCCGGATGACCTGGGTGCGCGTAACCCCATACCGCTGCGCCAATTCGTCCACATAATCGGCCTGATCTCCCGCCAGGGTGAGGTGCACCCGTTTGATTTCATCCACCATATCCGTCTCCCAGAAAAAACCTCGGCAAAATGGTATAGCCAAAGCCTTTGGCGATAATCTCAGACCCCGCGGTATAGCCCCGATCCTAAAGCCAAAACTCCACCTTCGGTTTCGACGCCGCAGCAATGAGCCGTCCGTCCACCGTCTTGCCGGCATCGAGCGCTGCCAGTACGACCGGACGGTTGGCATCCTTCCGGTACAACCACCCCAGCGGGACCGGCACATCGGGGAGATAGATACCGACGGCGTCCCGATCGACGGGATTGTCCCAATCCCGCGCAAACCGCACCGCGCTCCCCGGAGCCGGAAACAGGACGCCCGTGCGCTGCGAAAATCGGGTATTGACCGCCAGGTTGGACGTGCGTCTCATCCGGCCTTCCGTCCCTTGCCGCCTTTGGTGCCGGACGAAGCCGACTTTTTGCCACCGGTGCTACTCCGGGTCTTTGGCGCAGACGGGTCACCACCAGAAGATCGCTTCGCGCTGGACGATCGCGTCGCGCCGGACCCGCGCCGACCGCCGTTCTCCGCCGGAGGCCATGGAGCCCCCAGCCGTTGCGGATCCTCACGATCTGGCCAAAAGGCCGCCTGGCAGGACGGACAGCGGTAATAGGTCTTGCCCGTCGAGGTGGTCTTTGTCCGGGTCGCCGTGCCGGCGCAATGGGGACACGCAGGCCCGGGCGGGCCGCTGTCCTCCTTGCGCTCCGCAAAGGGTTTGCCGGGCTTGCCGTTGTCGTCCTGCAAAAGGGGATGGGCGTCACGGTTTGAGCAGGACCAGAAAAAGACCTTGCGGTTTTTCTTCGACTGCAGCCGCCGCACCACCGCATCCCCACCGCAAATGGGACAGGGCTGCGCCCGCAAGGGCTGCTGAGAGGAACTTCCGCCGCCGGCCATGGCGGAACCGCTTTTGAGCACCTCGATGGCCTTGGCTACTTCCTGGGTCACCGCCGCCGTGAATTTCTGCATCGGGACCTTGCCCTCGGCCACCATGCCCAGCACATCCTCCCAGCGGGCGGTCGTGACGGGGTCGGCAAAACTGCCCAATCGCTGCTTCTCGAGATAGGCGATGAGGGCGCGGCCCGCGCCGGCGGCTTCGTCTGCCGGGCCACGACCTTGCCGCCATCGCCCTGGACGGGGTCTCCTGTCTGCATCACCGGAAGCGGTGCCTTGCCCCCATCCGCGTCCTCGTCGTCCTCGAGCGCCTGCGCCCCAAAAAGCTTTTTCCAGCCGAGGTCGATATCCTGTCGACCCGTCGCCTTCCAGGATTCGCCGCCAAGGGCGATGGTGGCCGACAGCGCCCGATAGCGGTAATCCGGCAGGAACAGGGCGACATACGACCTCCAGATGAGATCGTAGAGCTTGGCCTCCGCGTCCGACAGCCCTCGCGCCGGCTCGCCCGTCGGAACGATGGCGTTGTGGGCCGTGATCTTGACGTTGTTCCAGGCCGTGTGCTTTTGCCTGGGGTTCAACAGGGGGCGGATACCGTCCGGTATCGGCAATTTCCCCAGAATCCGGGGAGCATCCACCAACTGCTCCTCCGGCAGATACCGGCAGTCCGTGCGGGGGTAGCTCGTGATTTTCTTTTCGTAGAGGCTCTGACAGGTGTCGAGCACCTGCTGGGCGCTCATCCCAAAGCGGCTGCTGGCGACCTTCTGCAGGGCCGACAGGGAGTAGGGCAGGGGAGCAGACTGCTTCTGCTCTTTGGCTTCGAAGCGGGCGACCTTGCCAGCGCCTTTGGCCTTCTGGGCAACCGCCTCGGCAAGTCGCTTGTCGATGAGGCGGCCCTCCTCATCGAAACCTGGCCCGTCCGTCGAGGATGGCTCCCACTTCGCCAGGAACGCACCCTGAGTATGCCGACACTGGGCAAAGACCTCGAAATAGTCCCTGGGAACGAAGTTTTCTATCTCCAGATCCCGTCGCACTACGATGGCGAGGGTCGGGGTCTGCACCCGCCCGATGGAGAACAGATCCCCCGACTTGACGGTGACCGCCCGGGTGAGGTTCATACCCACCACCCAGTCGGACTGGCTGCGGGCCTCGGCAGCATCCTTGAGGGGCCGGTATTTCTCGTTGGATTCCAAGGCGGCAAAGGCCTTGCGGACGTTCTCGGCGTCCAGGGCCTTCAACCACACCCGCAGGACCTTACCGCGGTAATGGAAATGCTCGAGAATCTCGTCGATGAGCAACTGGCCTTCCCGGTCCGGGTCCCCCGCATTGATGACCGTGTCTGCGGATTTCAGTAGCGCCCCGATCTTGGCCAGTTGGTCCTTGGCGTCCCGCTTGGGGAACTTCTTCCACTCCGCCGGCAGGATGGGCAGGTCCTGCATGCGCCAGATCTTCTTTCCCTTGGCCGTTTTCGGTACGTCCCCGGGCAAATAGGCGTCGGGCTCCGCCTGCTCCAGAATGTGCCCAAAGGCATTGGTGATCTCGTAACGGTTGGCCTGCTGCCCCAGCCCTTCCTGGATGGCACGGGCCATGGACGGCTTTTCGGCAATGACGACGGTGGTAAACTCCGCGAAATCGAAGGCCGCCGGAACCTCCGGAAGAAAGGACCGCTGCAGGGTATCCCACTCCCCGCCTGGTTCGAGGCGATGGGCCAGACGATCGAAACCAAAGTGGGCACACAAGTCGCGGCAATCGTCCGGAGAGAACGACAATCGGGCAATCCCCGTGGTCTCGGCGCTCGGCGGCGCCAAACGCCAATCCATGATGCGCCGGTTGCGTTCGATGAGGTCGATGGCGTCGACAATGGCGGCAGACGCCTTGTCTTTGGCCCGTCCGGAAGCGACGGCGGCGGCGATACCGTCGAGGCCTTCGTGCAAACGCAGCAGTTTGAGCGCCGTGGGTATGCCCACGCGCTGCACGCCAGGAATGTTGTCGGATGGGTCTCCCGCCATGGCCTTGGCCAGCAGGTATTCCTCGGTACCCGAGAAGGGACCGTCCTTGGCCTTGTCGGTCTGGAGATCGGCAAGGGTCATTTCCCCATCCGTGATGGGGGTAAACCACGTCACGTGACGCGACAGGGCCTGCCACCAGTCGGTATCGCCCGAAACCAGCGTCATACCATCGATACCGAAATCGGCGAAGCGCTCGTGCGCGAAGGCAAGGCGGCCGGCGAGGTCATCGGCTTCGGCATCGGGTGCCCGCATCTGGAGTACACCCATTTGCAGGAGAAAGAGATTGGCCCAGGGCTGTTGCCGTTTCCAGGATTCGGCTACGGCCACCTTGTCGGGGCGGTCGCGACGGTTTTCCTTGTATTCGGGACAGAGCTCCTTGCGCCAGGCCGCGTGGCCGTCCCAGAGCACGATCGGCACCGCTTCGGGATAGCGTTTGGCAATGCGGATAACCGACTGGACCAGCCCCAGGATGCCGCCCGTCGGCTGGCCATCGTGAGAAAGCCGTGACAGAGCGGGCGTGTACATGCTGGCGTAGCCAATGTTATTGCCATCAATGGCTAATATCTGAACCACGAGACCTCCAAAGCAGTTTACGTGCTTTTCACCCCTTGACGCACAACACCTGCTTCAGGGTGTGCACAACATCGGGCAAATCCTCCGCCGACAAACTGGTCTGGACGGCGCACATGCCGCAGCCAATGTCGAACCCGACCGCCGCAACGCAATCCTCACTCATCCGGCAAGAGATACCGCTTGTGGCAATCCGGTCCAATGGGAAACTCTCCCATATACCCTGGATCCCTAAACGTATTGGGGTCGTCCAGGTCTTTCTGCGTGGCCCACCGCTCGCCACCGTCTAGCACGACAGCGACGTGCTTGAAGGGTTCGCGCACCAGTTTTTTGCATATAGCGCACTCACGTCCAGTGAGCCCGCGAACGCGCGTACTATCGTGGTTCCAGAAGGCAAACGGTCGAACACGGTATCGATTCATGGCAATTCCATCCTTGAAGAATCAAATCTATCCTATGCACGTATAGTCTCGTCCGTCTATCGACCCATAGCCAGCGGTGGCAATTTCAGTGCGAAACCAGGCAAGCCCTTCGGGGCATACTCGGCATTGAACTCACGCAAAATGTCCCGCAGATCATCGGTTCCCAAGTCAAAACACACGTTGACCTTTTCCAGAGCATGATAGAGGACACCGCACTCAAGGCAAAAATACCAATCGGCTAGTTGGACCTCGCCACCCTCGCCGTGAATGCGTTCTTCAACCATACCAGAGGCCGTGCGCCAACGACGGATCCGGTGCGCCGGATCGCCTACCGAAATTCGCCTACGGCATGAGACGCACTTTCTGGTCCGCTTGGTTGCCAACGGCTTCGCTATGGTGTGGACCTCGTACCACCATCCACAGTTGCCGTAATCACAAGTCTACAGAAGATATATCCACCTCTGCATGGTTTCCAGGAATACCTACACTTGGGTCTCCATGGCTCCATACGTGAAAAATCATCTTCTGTCTCCTTGCTGGCCTAGGGAAACGGACAACCCGTTCCGACACGAATTGCGCAGATTGTCTCGTCACATGCAGTGCTCGTATGCCCTGGAAATCAGATCCTCCATCTTCGCGCGCTCCGCCTCCTCCACAAGAAGGTAGACCTCTTTGCGCGTTATACCACGGCCCTGCTCACGCACCGCGCAGAAATTGGGCTTGGCACCATCCCAGGCAATAGCAGCATTCCACTTTCTTTTGGCCCACTTTCCAGAATCCAACCAGGCTGGAGTTACCTCCTGCAAATCCTCAAGATCACATCGCAGACTGCGGAAGCCGCCTCGATGCCGGAAAACAAAGAGAAATAACGCAATTACGCATACCTATCCAGAAGTCCTGGACAGGTATAGCGACGGGGGAGGGCAAAGGGGTAAAGCACAACCAATCTGCAGCTTTTCAGGATCCGTACACCGCTACCAGGGCCTCATCCCATACCCAGTGCGTTTCGTCGTCGAGCCCTCTCCCGGGCAGCCGGAATGCAGCGCCGGCAGCTTCCGCCAATTCCGTGGCGGTATCGTAGTCTTCGGCCACCGCGCGCATCCACCGACGCGCCTCGAGGCGACTGGCGGTCTGCACCTCCACATCGCGACGCGCTGGCCGTTTACCTCTCGGCCAATGCAAAGCCTCCATCTCGCGAGTCCGATCCTCCAAAAGCCGACCGGATTCAATCACCGAACGGCGATACCGATTCTCCTGCTTCACGCTCATCAATGAGAAGCGTATTCGGAGCGCTATACCAGGGATGACCCCCTTTATCTTGCGTTCCGAGTAAGTGAATGCCGGGCATTCACCTCAACGGAATGGGCGCAGGTGGTTTTCCGAAAACCATCCCCGACAAGGCAGGTGCGTATCCGATACGCACCCCCATCGCCGGGAAGGGCGCAGGCATAGACGAGCACAAAGACGTGGCCTTCTGCGCCTGCGGCCACCTTGCTGCCAGGAAACGCACGGTCAACCTTGCGCTATTGCGCGCGGGATGTGCTACTCTAGCGCCTATGAGACTGGTTGAAATGGCTGAAATGAAACGGCAAACCGTATTATCCAATACTCTGTACGGTGCAGGGTGGTCTCGCCCTCGTTCATGAGGACATAACGACATGCCAAAAGAAAAAACCGCCGCGCTATCTGGCATTGAGCGAATTCAACGCCCCGAGCCGCTCACTTTGCGCGGCTCGACGCTTTTTGAGGGGGATGCACTGACCGTGCTGCGCCGTCTGCCGTCCGGGTCAGTGCGCTGCGTAGTCACTTCGCCGCCCTACTGGGGACTGCGCGATTACGGCATCGAAGAACAAATCGGGCTTGAGGCCACCATGTCCCAGTTCCTGCATCGACTGGTGGCCATCTTCGCCGAGGTGCGGCGCGTGCTGACGGATGACGGCACCCTATGGCTGAACATCGGTGACGGCTACACAAGTGGCAATCGCGGTTATCGTGCCCCCGACAAAAAGAATCCTGCACGGGCGATGGATGTTCGCCCCGACACGCCCGAGGGCTTGAAGCCAAAGGACTTAATCGGTATTCCATGGCGTCTGGCGTTCGCCTTGCAGGCGGACGGCTGGTATTTGCGCAGTGACATTGTGTGGAACAAGCCAAACGCGATGCCCGAGAGCGTCAAGGATCGCCCGACCCGCTCGCATGAATTTCTGTTCATGCTCACCAAGTCTGAAAAGTATTACTACGACTGGCAGGCCGTCCGGGAGCCTGCGGACGGCGGCGGGTTGCGCAATCGTCGATCAGTCTGGCATGTGAACACCAGGCCCTTTGCCGGTGCCCACTTCGCCACCTTCCCGCCAGACCTTATCCGGCCTTGCATCCAGGCATCGACCGAGCCGGGCGATTATGTTCTCGATCCGTTCTTTGGGTCGGGAACCGTGGGCCTCGTGTGCCAGGAAGAAAACCGGCAATACGTGGGCATCGAACTGAATCCCGAATATGTGGCCTTGGCGGTGGATCGCCTGCAAGGGCATGACGGCAACGTGATAAGGATCGCTGCCGCATGACGCCTCCCAACAAGATCAATTTTCCGCCGCCGAAGCTGCAAATCGACTTCGCGTTCGCCCTCAAGCGGTTCCGGGCCGTCTATCTGCAAAGCGCCCTGCTGGAAACCGTGCGGGACATGGACATTTCCAAGCTGGATAAGCAGCTTGCCGAGTACGTCCCCTCGGCAGACTTGGCGACCCTTGCGCAGTACGGCCTGCGGGCTGAACTGCTGTTCGCCGTGCCTGCCGTGCTGGAGGCGAACCCCTACCTGCTGGGCTATTACCGGCTGCTGATGGGGTACAGCCAAAAGGAGTTTTACGGGCGCGACAAAGGTTTCGGTGTTGGCTATTTCAAGTCGATGGAGGAAAAGGGCAAGATCAGCAAGGCGGCAGCCGCTGACCTGCCCGACCTATGCGTGGCGTTCTGCGTTACGGCATCGGTGCTGTTGGCCGGTGTCGGGCCGCTGCGCGTCAGCCGGGAACTGCTGGATGACTTGACCCTGCTGACCGTGGGCCCACAGCTACGCGGTGGGGCCAACAACCAGCGCGGCACCGATGGCATCGTACAAGTGTTCGAGATCATCAGGGAGATCGTCGCTCATGCCGCCGCCGAGGTGCGCGAAAGCGCTATCGAGGTGAACAGCGCCACGGGCCGCCCGTTCCTGATCGAGTTCGCGCCAGACCCGGACATCATCATTCGCGAGGAAATGGAGCACCAGTATTACCGCAACGTGGTTGCTATCGAGGTCAAGAGCGGTACCGATGTGTCCAATATCCACAACCGCATCGGAGAGGCCGAGAAGAGCCACCAGAAGGCGCGGCAGCGCGGCTTTACCGAGTGCTGGACAGTGGTCAATGTCGGGAGGCTGGACATGGCGAAGGCCCGCAGCGAGTCGCCATCAACCGACCGCTTTTATTCGCTGGCCGCCCTGTCGCTCAGGGCTGGTGACGAGTACGACGACTTCCGCCGCCGTGTGCTGTCGCTGACGGCCATTCCTGCCGCGCCGACGAACCTGTAAGCTCTCCCCTGATCTGCCACAGAACCCCGCCGTGTGCGGAAATTCAGATCGGACAAATAATACTTTTGATTGAAGTCACGCCACCCCAGCAGCCCGTTTCAACACCAGTAGTGGGTAGTAATCCTCGTCTGGCACGGTTCCTACCGGCCAGGGGAAAAGCCCAATCGCCGAGAATCCGATGAAGATGGGAATGGCAAACAGATTCGCCGAAGTAAGAATCCAGAGAGGGATTGTCGTGGGCATCGACAACTCCCGCCACATACTGGCGAAGTTTATCAGCATCCCGCCAATCACGGCGGATGCGAAAAATCCCAATCCAATCCAGGAAGGGCGCAGGCTCGTCACGTCGATCCACCGCATTGGTTGAGATACACGGATATTCTGAATCAGTGTGCGTATCCCTCTCCCACCATCACCGGCGAACAGGGAACCCAGCGTCTCTTTTCTCGGTTCCCGGAGGGGTAACAGGGAAATCAAGGCCAGTAGGGCAACACACGCCATTTCGCCATCGACGAAGCCCCCTCTCGGGTTGCCGGTAACCAGGATACCCACAAAACAGGCCAGTACCCCAATGACCAGCGGTAACATCAAAAGGCTTGCCCACCTGGGGAAGGCGATGCACCGCAGAAAATACTCCCGCGCGAGCCTCTGGGCCTCCCAGTTTGATGATGTGTCCTTGCCTACAGCACCGCGCGCAGCGCGGAGCATGGTGGCGAGCCCATATCCATCACCCATCATCCAGAACATCATCCAGAATGCCGCCGCTCCGGCAGCCCCGTTGTATGCTTGCATAGTCGCCACCTTTTGCCTAGCCAACATCCTGCCTCTTCAGGACTCACCCTGCGGAGATGGAATAATCTGATTTTGTCCGACAAAGGCGGGTGGTGACACACCCGCCTTTGTCGCTTAAAAATTTACATGCCTGTTAACCTTTCTCAGCAACAAGCCGGACCGGGATATGTTCCATACAGGCATTGAGCAACCTCAGGGGCAGTTCTGGCTCCCAGAAACGGGATACCCCATGGAATGTGCCCAAAAGAAAGGGAATTATATACTTGACTTACACCAATCTCATAGGAGCTACATCATGGCACTTGATTCCATGCAAACGCTAGATTCGTCTATTGATCGAGTTCTAGCTTATAGGTCAATACCCGATACAAAGCAAACGAGCAAGCGCCAAGTAGATCCTGAAAAACGCGCCAATTGCCTAGCAGGTAAGGAATGGCTTAAAAACTCAATCTCTATATGGAGCGATCTTGTAAAAAGCAAAGAAGAGAAAGCGTTGAAACACCCCGCTTCCTTCCCGGAATCCTTGGTTGTTCGCTTACTTTCGTCATTTTTGAATAAACCCAACCAGATCGTCCTCGACCCGTTCATGGGCATTGGGTCTACGTTGGCCGCCGCAGGGAAGCAGGGGCATATAGGTATCGGTTTTGAGCTTTACCCGGAGTTTGTCGAGAAAGCGACAAATCGGCTTGCCTCTTATGGCGAGCGCTGCATCATTTTCAATGAAAGTGCGTTCAAAATCGATCAATATATCCAACCGGAATCAGTGAACATGGTGGTAACTTCGCCTCCATACTGGAACATCCTGACGCGCAGACGTACCGCAGATTACAAGGAAATTCGCAATTATGGCGCCGATGAAATTGATCTTGGAAACATTGACGATTACGAAGAATTCCTTGAACATCTTACCAATGTAATGCGGCAGGTACACGCCTCGCTAAAACCGAACGCCTATTGCGTGATTAACGTGATGGACATTCGAATAAAGGATCGTTTATACACATTTCATTCTGATCTCTATACTAAGCTGCAAACTATTGGCTATAAACTTGACGATATTGTGATTTGGGATCGGCGCACCGAATATAATAACTTGCGTCCTCTAGGGTATCCATACAGATTTCGCATCAACCGCGTGCACGAATTCTTATTGATTTTAAAAAAGGTGGCATGATGGGGTTTTCAGACCGCACAGCAAAGTCGAATAAGCTTATCGAGCTTTTGATGGCGCATTATTGGAATACGCCTGCGATTCAGAAGACAAACCAGATTTTTCATGAACCATACGGGTACGAAACTCATATCTCAACATCAGCCCAAACCGCGTTGAAGCGCATCTACACTACAACAGCTAAACACATCCGATTCACGCCAGATTACATAGTCGGCCAAGTCGGCTCTAAGGCGGCCGATCCAGTTGTGTTGATGGAATACAAGGTAACAACCACACCGCGCTATACATTGCACGATTCCCAATGGGATTCAGGCCAAATAGAGGCCGATGCGTGGGATAACGCGTTGAACCTCGTGAAAGCTGGGGTGCAGGTAGCTCTCATTATTTACTGCCCCTACCATTCTCGCCCCTTGCTTTGCGATTTCCCGAGCGATGCGTGGCT
>JABEBW010003392.1_pt1 | contig 12185 bp, 13 predicted proteins | sample 7245961 | NCBI WGS metagenome assembly JABEBW01 (sample SAMN14506364, study PRJNA622280) | hot springs metagenome | biome: hot spring [ENVO:00000051]|acidic hot spring [ENVO:00002120]; feature: spring [ENVO:00000027]|sediment [ENVO:00002007]; material: sediment environment [ENVO:01001048]...
AATGTCCATAAAAGAGCGAGAGGAAAATTTGTTATATAATAAAAATCACACATACCATTTTGACAATTATTATGATCAGGCAAGAGATAAGGAAAATACGAAAATTCTTACGCCAAATGGAGAAAAATTACCATTTATAAATACCATGAAGAGAGAGGATGGATTAAAGGAAATAAAGGAAATTATGAAGAATAAAATGAAAGGGAGAACGATGATAATTGGTTTCTATTCTTTAGGTCCAAAATCATCCCCTCTGGCATTGAAAGCAGTCCAGCTAACTGATTCATATTACGTTGCTCATAGCGAAACGATTCTCTATAGAACAGACTATGCTTATTTTATAAACAACAAAGATGCACCATTTCTGAAATTTGTTCATAGTCAGGGTCAACTGGACGAAAGGATGACCAGTAAAGATATAGCGCAAAGAAGAATATATTTTGACTTAGAGGATTATACAGCTTATTCAGTTAATACCCAATATGCGGGTAATACTGTGGGCCTAAAGAAGCCTGCTTTCAGATTAACTATAGGTATGGCACTCAAGCAAGGATGGTTGTCTGAGCATATGTTCCTAATGGGTTTGAACGGTCCCAAAGGAAGGGTCACTTACATTACAGGGGCATTTCCGTCAATGTGCGGGAAAACATCCACCTGTATGGTTCCAGGTGAAAAATTAGTAGGAGATGATCTTGTTTTTATCAAGGAGAAAGATGGTTTGGCTTTCGCCACAAATCTAGAAAATGGTGTTTTTGGGATAATTGATGGTATTAACAAGGAGGATGATCCAATAATTTGGGATGTAATACATAGTAATGAAGAAGTAATATTTTCAAATGTTCTTGTGAATCAGGGGAAACCTTACTGGAATGGAATGGGTGAACAAATACCTGAAAAAGGGGAAAATCATAGCGGGGAATGGTGGAAGGGCAAAAAAGATAAGGAAGGCAAAGAGATTCTGCCTTCTCATAAAAATGCAAGATTCACGGTTTCACTAAACGGATTTAAAAATCTTGATAGAAAAGCTTTGGAAAAAGAAGATGGAGTACCTATAGGCGGTATTATTTATGGAGGAAGGGATAGTGATACATGGCCACCGGTATCTGAAGCATTTGACTGGAATGATGGAGTTGTAAATAAAGGTGCAAGTATAGAATCAGAAACTACAGCAGCAGCGCTTGGAAAAGAGGGAATTAGAACATTTAACGCTATGTCCATAATGGAATTTCTTTCTGTTGACTTAGGAATGTATTTGAAAAATTATATAGATTTTGGAAGAAAACTCAAGAAACCTCCTAAAATTTTTGGGGTGAACTATTTCCTGATGGAGGATGGAAAATTTCTAAACGAAAAGATAAACAAAGCCGTCTGGTTGAAATGGATTGAGCTTAGAATTAATAATGATGTTAGTGCTATTAGAACTCCTATAGGCTTCATACCAAGATATGAAGATCTCGTAAATCTTTTCAGAGATGTACTCAATAAGCAGTATTCCAAAGAAGATTACATCATGCAGTTCTCAATAAGAACAACTAAACTTATAGAAAAAAACGAAAGAATAACTAATATATTCAAAGAAATAAAAACAACTCCTATTGAAGTATTCGAAGAACTAGAAAGGCAGAGAAAGGGTTTGATAGACCTTAAGGAGACAAAAGGAGAATTTGTTTCCCCGTTTTCCATCTAGATTATAAATCTATTTTCTATATCTTCTCTTTTTTCTCCAACACCTAGAAGAGCCACTGGTATTTTTATTTCGTCTTCTATGAATTCTATGAACTTGATCAAATTTCTTCTGTTATCTTTCCAGGGTTCAAATGAAACATATTCAACTTTATCAACACGCACATTTGGATCATAAACTTTCATTTCATTGCCGTCCTTAACGTAAGAAACGCCTACCTTTATGTTTTTAAATTTACCAAGAACATCAGTTTTTGTCAAAGCAATATAATCCAGTGAATTCAGCCTAACTGCTGCCCTGAGCATCGGTAGGTCAAGATAACCTATTCTCCTTGGCCTCCCAGTAGTAGCTCCGTATTCATTTCCAAGTTTTCTAAGATTCTCTGCTTCGTCTCCATTTAATTCTGTAGGGAAATATCCTTCTCCGACTCTAGTAGTATAAGCCTTAGCCACTCCTAGGAACTTTCCAAAATACTTGGGAGAAAGTCCAGTTCCTACAGTTACGCCTCCAGTTATTGTATGGGAGGAAGTTACAAACGGATAAGTTCCAAACTCAACATCTATAAATGTGCCCTGAGCAGTCTCAAAGAGGGCTGAATGACCGTCATCGATCTGTTCTCTCAGATATTCTGTGGTATCAGTAACATAGTTCTTAATTTTCTTGTAGTTCTCTATCAATTCATTTTCAGTTTCAAGAACATTTTTAAGATTGTACACTGATGCTAGAAAATTTATCTTTTCACTGAGCGTATCAGTATATTCAATATCCTGAATTCTTATTCCATATCTACCATATTTGGATTCGTAGGCAGGTCCAATTCCCTTTAATGTTGTACCTATGTGCCCCTTCCCCCGAAGATTTTCAAGAAATTTGTCCCTTTCGATATGCATTTCAGTTACCACATGTGCTAAGTTTGAAATTTTTAGGTCGAATTTTTCTCTTAATTTAGAAAGGAACGATATCTCTTCATTTAATTTTTTTAAATTGACAACAACACCATTAGCGATGACGGATGTTCTAGCCCTTAAAAATCCTGCTGGGACAAGGTGATATTTTATTGTTGTATCATCTACAACAACGGTATGACCTGCATTCTCCCCGCCATTAAATCTTACGCTTAAATCATAATTAGAAGATAAATAATCTATAATTTTCCCTTTGCCCTCATCTCCAAATTGGCATCCGACGATTGTTAAAGTATCCATTAGGACCTTTTGTTAAAGTATTATTGACAATAATAATTTTACGTTTTGCGTAAAGAAGTTTTAGGTGCAAATAATCATTCAAGTTTATTACTTTAAATAGAATACAAGTTACAATGATTAGAGGAAAAATAAGCGCCCTAACCACGGGATTGCGTTTTTACCCAAGGATAAGGTATCTTAGATACTACAGAAGGATACTTGAATCAACTGGAAAGCCTCCAGACATTGAAAGAAGCAAAAGAGAGGCAGAAAAACTGAGAGATGCTTTCATCAAATCTGGCCCTATATTTATTAAACTCGGGCAGATGCTTTCTTCCAGGAGAGATGTAGTTCCCGAGGAATATGTGGAAATATTATCAGAACTTCAAGATAGGGTTCCAATGCCAGATTTCAGTGAGGTAAAGGAAGAAATTGAGTCAGAAATAGGGAATATTAAAGATGTATTCGAATACTTTGATGAATCTGGCATATCCGGTGCTAGCCTTGGTTTGGTTTATAAGGCAAAATATAAAGGAAAGGATGTTGCTGTTAAAGTCAACAGACCTCACATCAAGGAGATCATCAGTAAAGACAAAATAAGGGTTGCAGAATTTGTGCATCTCCTAGAGAGAAATACTGGAAGATCCTTCGCCCTGGCACCATTCGTTGATGAATTTTTATCCTCTCTTGAGACAGAGCTTGATTATGAACGCGAAGCCGAATCCATTGACATAATCAGGAAGAAGATTGCTGAAATGAATATAGGAATAAATATAAAAGTGCCGGAAGTATACCGGGAAGTATCTACAAAAAAAGTTCTCGTGATGGAATATCTAGATTTTATCAAGATAACTGATATAAATGAATTGACAAAAAATAATGTTAATCTTAAGGAAGTTGCTAAGATCATTGATAAATTGTTCATAAGGCTTGCATTGAGAGAGGGTAGATTCCACGCGGACCCACATCCTGGAAACATTGGAGTGATGAGAGATGGAAGAATAGCGCTTATGGATTTTGGAATGACATCTGAGTTGCCTGAAGACATGAGAGACAATCTGGTAATGGCATATTACTATCTTGCGAAACTGGATGCCAGGAACCTTCTTAGAACGCTTGTGGAGATGGGTATAGTAGATCCTCTAGCCGACAGAACTGTAATGGAGGGGGGAATAGCAATGGTTCTCAAAGATTTTGAAGGGAAGGAAATTGACCGCATGGAATTTCAGGAGCTTATGAACAGAGCCAATTCTGTTCTAATACGCTTCCCCTTCAGGCTTCCCTACAATCTTGCGTTGTTCGCAAGGATGTCTGTAATACTCGATGGTCTTTGTAAAATGCTTGACAGAGATTTCAATTTTGTATCTGTAGTTATGGAAATTATGGAAGAAGAGCACAGTTCGTGGGAAGTGTTGAAGAAAAGAATAACCAAAATACCTGAAAAAATAAGTAAAACAATAAGAGATTTCCTGGATGTACCGGAATTGCTGAGAAATCTAAACAGAAAAAATGTTCAGAAAGAAAACGGTAACATTAGTAACCCAATTATAGCTTCCGGTTTTCTTATTGCTGGTGCTATTCTCATAAATAAACCGATATTTGCCGGTGTAATGTTTATAATAGGATTTATCTTTATAATTTTATCTTTCACGAGATAGTTACATTTTTAATTTCTTTCCTTTTAACTGTTATTGTTAGCACTCCGTTGTCCATCTTTGCAGTTACGGAATCTGCATCGAATTCGCTCATTATTCTTATGAATTTTGAGAAATCTGTAACCCTTTCTTCATAGACTAATCTTCCTTCATAGTTTTTCTTTCTGCTTCCTGATACTTTCAATCCATTCTTGGTGGTCAGTATCTTTATATCATTTTTATCAAATCCTGGAAGATCGAGATAAATATGAAGGAATTCTCCATCCTCAACTATGTCCATAGCTGGATAGAAGATCTCTCTTATATCTTTCATCTTTTCTCCGGCCTTTTTTATAACATTCTCAATAGGAATTTCCATAATATATAATGAAAAATTATAATTTAATCTTTTTGTCTTAATTTTCTGCTAACAATGCTCTTACTTCCCTTTCACGAGCATCGAGCCACTCATCACTTTTGCTACTTATGTAGATTCTCATTATAGGTTCCGTTCCTGATTTCCTTATCAAAATGAAATTATCCCTATCGACCGCCCTCAATCCGTCAATGTTGTCAATGGAATAATTTGAGTAAATTTGCTTTGCCTTTTCCAGAAGGAGATCAAAATTGCCTTTTAATGGAAGTTTTATCCTTCTAATCTTGTAGTTAGGTAGCTTTGAAATCAAAGAAGATATGGGTTCGTTCGTTGATGCCATTATGTCAAGCATCATAGCAAGTGCAAATGCACCATCTCTTGCATTGAGATGCTTAGGATATATAATTCCCCCATTCTCCTCTCCACCAAACAAAGCATTTCTTTCAGTGAGCGTTTCAGCAACAACTGGCGCTCCAACTCTTGTCCTTATTACATTCACACCATATCTCTCAGCAATTCTATCTATCAAGAAACTTGAAGAAATAGGAACAACCAGATTCCCTTTTTCATGCTCCAAAATATGGTCTGCGATTAGCGCAACCACCTTGTCTCCATCTATAAAATTACCCTTTTCATCAAGGAATACGGCTCTATCTCCGTCTCCATCATGTGCTACAGATAAATCAAATCGTCCAGTTTTAGCAACTGTTATGAGATCGCTTAAGTTGTCTTCGGTAGGTTCAGGATTTCTTCCTGGAAAGAAACCATCTGGATTTGAATTTAAGGTTAAGTAGTGTGTCTTTAGAGATTCCAGAAGTACAGGTGTCGTTGCCAGGGTGGTGGAATTTGCACAGTCAGCAGCCACAGAAAATCTTCTGTTTTTTATTGCGTTAATAGAAATGTTAGAAAGGACTGCTTTTATATATGGTGTGACAGCGTCATCCGTTCTCGATCTCCCTACAAAATCCCAGGTTGTCTTGAAAAAATGTTCATTTGAGATTATGCTCTCGATCTTTTCTTCTTCATCTTTTGACGGATGCGCTCCAGTTGGCCCTATAACCTTTAAACCATTGAATTCCGGTGGGTTATGTGAGGCAGTGATCATTATTCCAGGTAATGAATTTATCTTGCAATAAACCTGTATACCAGGCGTGGGTATTAGTCCAAGTTTGATCACGTTTTTTCCAGAATTCATGATGCCAGCAGAAACCATACTCGAAAGCAAATCATAACTTGTTCTACTATCATAACCAATAGCAACGGATTCACTATCATAATAAGTGGCAACTGCCATTCCCAATTTGAATCCAAGTTCGGGGTCTAAAGTTTCATTTAATATACCTCTTATCCCATTTGTTCCAAATAATGACATATCTCGTTATTGAAATGATAATAGAAATATTTTATCCAAGGCGAATATTTCTAAATATTTGAAATAGATGAAAGAAGGTGAAATGGAAGGTAGTTGTTATCGTTATATCAATAATAGTTGTAGGCGCTGCCATAGTTGAATTAGGCGCAAAAATTTCTAGCACTGAAAGCAGTCCTGCCGTTCAAGATATTCATATCACGATGAATCATATCACAGGTTCAGAATACGCAAGCGCGAACATTACTTTCGTTTCCAACACTTCCATAGTAGCTTATTATAATTCATCAAATTTTTACCTTGTAAATTCGTCACAGAAATATGTTGGTAACCAGAGTTACCTCAGAAACATCAGCGTAAAGCCAAACCAGGTGAGCGAAGGTGAAAATTATTATTACAATTTGAATGGCACTTACAGAGCTATAGTTTTCTCAAACTACGGACCTAATGTTTTCTATTCAAATTTAAATCAGAGTACTTCTGTGAATTACGGAGGGATTATAACCATAATTGGTCTTATAGTTATGCTGATAGGTATGGTATCTCTCGTAATGGTGATATTCTTCCCTGAACCCGAAGAGGATTAACGTGTCACACAATAACCCTGCTATAAGAAATCGGTCCGTTTATAGTGACTTCTCTGATCGTGATAGTCTTGTTTGTAATGGAATAATATTCTCTGATAATATTATCCCTTATCTTCGTTACTTGAGGATTATCAGAAAAAAGAATTACTGATCCAGAATATTCTGATATGTTAAATGAAAAATATTCCGCTCCATTCTTTAAAAGAAGATCGCTTATTATTTTTTGAAAGTTCGAAACTACATCTAAATTGAATCTAACTGACTGTGAATGCTGCGACATTGCAGTTAAGAAAGTTGTAACATCATTTTTTTCAGCAGCCTTTAACATTTCATTGTAATAATACGACTCTTTTTCGTAATGAGCGAAATAGGCGTTAAATGGATAGTTTAGAATATTACTATTCTTTTTATACATTCTTTCTGAAAAAAATTTTCTCTTATTTTTTTTAAATTTCTCTATATTGGTATTACTATCAAGTGAATTCTCTTCTATGAGATATATTGAATAAGGCTCAAGGTTTATGATCTCATTCCTGAACTTCTTTTCATTTCCATCTGAAAATAATAAGCTATTACTTTTACCTTCCAGCTGAGCAAGGGGTTCTGCATAATCTCTTTCCCCTTTAATTCTTTCCTGTATCTCCATATTTAATTCAAGGATTTCAGAATTTGGTAACCTAATATCGTTGGCCAGAGCGAATGAAAGAATTACCGAATTTATCAGCGAATTTAGGTATCCGGTTCCTGAGTTAAAATTAATTTCATCATTTACTATTGTTTTGATACCATATAGCCATCCTCTCTGTTTTGAGATGCTTGCCATTATTTTGATCGGATCGGACCACGTTCCATCAGTTGATTGAGGAACATATTGACTAAAAAATTCTTCTCTATCTCGCCATTCAATTGTTTCATTCTTTCTTGTTAGCAGATTTCTCTTAATGCTGATGGGAAAAGAGATAGATGAACCTTCAGATGATATAATAGGCGAACCGATTAAGGTAACAACTGCCGGAATTTCTATCTTATAACCACCTGCGAATGAATTTACAATTTCCTGATCAAACACAAATCAACAAAGATTTTTAACATAAAAGTTTTCTTGATTGATGATACTCTCAGACGGTACAATTCTAGAGCTTATAGATAGTGGAGTGCTGGATATAAAACCATTCAATATAGAAAGATTGACTCCAAACGGATACGATTTTGGCATCGGCGAAGATATTATAATTCCCGCCGGAAATGGAAAGCAGATAGAGACTCTAGAGGCTGTTTTTTTACCAGATTTCGTAGGGGCAATGATGCTTCTTAGGTCATCCTATTCTAGAAGAGGGCTAATAGCCAGTTTTGGTTTTGTTGATGCTGGTTTCAAAGGTAAAATAAGATTCTTTGCTTATAACAGCAGTCAGGAAGAAATAATTTTATCTAAGGACAAAGGTGTATTCCAGATGATATTTATTAACCTAGACAAAGCTGCTCTAAAAAATTATGAAAATAGGTCAGGTCATTATCAAAATCAAGGACTAAAATAATTAAACTGAAAAGCTTCCTGTTCCAGCAGGATTATCTGTGCTTATGGATAATTCTATTGAAATATCATCCATATTGTTTGTTTTATAAGCCTGTCCTAAGGGGATTGTTTCATATATCTTATCAGGGAATTCTTTATTAGCCGCCATCTGTAGAATTTTTATGAAACCATCAAAGTATATCTTTGTTAGCTTTTTGTGCGCATCTTTTACAAATTCATCGATCTCATTGGAGATATAATTGTTAGCGTCGCTGATGCCATTGAACTCGTTGTTATCATATATAACGAGGTTCCTAGCATCTTTTTTAATCTCCGCCAATGCTTCATCAGCTACTTCCTTCCTGTTATCCTCAAATTCAAACGGTTTTATCGCGTAGAGGCGATATGGTTTTGAAAGTTCATTACATTTTCTAATAATTTCTATGGTAGCACCAGAGCCAGTTCCCCCACCGAGAGTGGTTATGATTATCAGTAAATCTGCTTGCTCTGCTATATCTTCATATATTTTTCCAAAGTCCTCTTTCATTGCTTTTTTTCCTACTTTCGTGAAGCCTCCTGAATCCCTGTTGCCTAATACAATATTTTTACCGAAAGTATATGAATAGACTCCATCTCTTTTAGCGTTAGAAATGGCATCTGTATTTAAACAGAACATTTTTACTCCCGACAATTTTCTGTCAAGCTTGGCTGTTATATTACATCCCCCTCCACCTATTCCAACGCAGGCAATTACGGGTGTTGGTAGATAGTCCTTAAAGGGAGTACATTTTGCCATTTCATCAAAAATTTCTTCATTTGATTCATTCATCATCCTCACCTTCGTGCTTCTTCTTTTCTTCCTGAGGATCGAAAAGGTTATTCATTCCCATAGTGTTAAAAGAATCAAAATAGCCCCGCTCTTGCCGTACTATCCATTGTGTCAATACCTTTTCATAGTTTGCAGCCTGTATTATTTTTTCGATTGCATCATCCCTGTCTATAGCAATCCCCTTAAGAACTAATTGGTCAAGCAATTTTAAGCTCGCTCTCGACAGGTTGTACTGTGGTTCTGCTTTCCGTATCTCTTGCTTTGGTTCAGGTTTTTTTAGGAACTCATATATGGCAGCCCTTATAAACTCTGATTTAGTTTTGTACTTTAGCGTGGTACTTAGGAAATCATTAATTTCATCATCCTCCTGGGGCGTCAGACGAAGCGCAATTCTCCTAGTACCACTTTTATCCATGCACTATCCTTCCTCTAGAAATACATATGAAGTTACAGGTATTTATAGATTTTTATTCAATAAAAAAATTAATTTTTTAGTTACCATAAATAAAAAAATGAAATTAAAAATTTATTTCTTAGATAATTCAATATTAATTTCATGTATAATTCAATATCTTAATTATTCATTTGTTTGACGCTTTTGTGCCTTATGTCATGCAATTGTGTGTTGTCTGTTTGTCAATCGGTGTTAACTGTCGAATTTTGTGGGCAAGATGTTACTCTTTGTATGACAATCTATTCACTCAATGTTTTTAAAGTACTTTTTAATATATATCTATGGAAAACTTCGACTATTCAAGTTTACTTAGGAAGGCTAAATCTTCGATAAAGAACAGGGAAGAGAAAAAGAGATTTCAGGTTCCAAATCCAGATATTATTTATGAAGGAAAGCTAACCATAATAAAGAATTTTAAAGAAATTGTAGATGCAATTAACAGGGATCAGGAGCACGTTTATAAGTATCTTCTCAAACAATTTGGATTATCGGGGGAGGTTGCAGATGGGAGACTCATTCTCAAAGGAAAGCCTCCAGAAGAAGCAATAGATAAGGCAATCCAGGAATACCTTAGGATATATGTTCAGTGTTATGAATGCGGGAATTATGATACAGAACTGATTAGACAAAATAGAAATGAAATTGTAAAATGCAAGGCCTGTGGCGCTGAAAGGCCTCTCTATGCACATAAGGAAATTAAATTTTCAGATGAAAAGATTGAAGAAGGCAAAATTTATGAAATTCTCGTAACTGATATTAACAGGGACGGAGACGGAATAGCTATAAAGGGAGATATAACAATAATGATCCCAGGTGCAAAAAAGGGCGAACGAGTTAAGGTTAAAATTGATAGGATAAGAAAAAATTATGCCCTCGGCATCCCGGTGAAGAAAGCTTGATTGTATTGGATACCAATGCTCTGTTATATGCAATTCAAAACAAGATCAGGATAGAGGATTATTGCGCAGAAGAAATTGTTATCCCTTCTTCTGTTATAATAGAACTAAGTAGATTATCTCTCAAGAACAGAAATGCGAAAATTGCTCTAGAGATGACAAAAAATTACAAAATAATAGAAGTTGTTTCCAGGGGTGATGAGGGCATCATAGAAGCCGCGCGGATTTCAGGGGGTAGTGTTATAACATCTGACCAAGCACTTAGAAAGAGGTTGAGCAAAGATGGTATTAAAAATTTTTCAATTGGTGTTCAAGGGGTAAGAGAATGATCGATCCTATACTGTTCGACTTTTTAAAAAAATTAGCTTTCATAAGCAATTTTGGAATGATAGAAATAAATACCAAGGAGCTCGCGGAAAGAATAGACGTTTCTCAGCAGTCGGTATCTAGATACCTGATAATGCTTGAGGAACAGGGATACATCATAAGAAAAAGAACAAGAAAAGGTGAAGAGATAATACTAACAGAAAAATCATTTGCAGAAATAGAAAGGGAAAGAAACGAATTAACAATGATACTGAACAAAGGTAATCAGGTAGAAGTAACTGGAACTGTGTTCTCTGGTATGGGTGAAGGATCTTATTACATGTCAAGAAAAAAATACAAAGAAGGTATATTGAAATATCTTGGATTTGAACCTTATCCGGGGACTCTTAATGTAAAGATAGATGACAGGTTTTCCAACCTCTCAGAGATGTTGCCAACAATCAAGGGATTTTATGTTGATCCCTTTGAAGAAGAAGGAAGAAAATTTGGTGGGATAAAATTACTCAAGGCAGAAATTGAGAATTTCAAATGTGGAATAGTTATACCTGACAGAACACATTACAATGGAGTACTCGAAATTATATCAGACGTGAAATTGAGAGATCAGTTTGGAATCAAGGATGATGACAAAATAAAAATAAAAATAATAAGAGATTAATCAAAGAATATTGTTTATTATGTCTTCAGTTTCCATCTCACGTTCGCAATAATGGCATTTTAAAGTAAGTGGTTGTTTTGAAACAAGAATAAAGGAGCTTTTAACGTGTTCACCTGAGTTAGTAATGCATTTTGGATTACTGCATCTCAGAATTCCAGCAATTACATCTGGAGTCTTTACAGTGAATTTCTTGATTACTTTATAATCCTCAACTATTGAGATTGTTGCTCCTTCTGCTACTAAAGCTATCTTGTTCAGCTCCGAGGAATCAAGTATCCTTTCCTCTATTTTAATCACATCCTTAAGTCCAAGTTTTTTACTTTTCACATGAATAGCAATGCTTACTGTAAGGCCAATGTCATCATTTATATTCAGTATCTTAAGCACCTTTAGAGCCCTTCCAACCGGAATATGATCAATTACAGTACCTTTCTCTATTTTTTCAATTTTCAGCAGTTTGTCTTCAACCAACCTTATTCACCCCTTAAAATCAAATCAAGAAGTGCCATTCGAACTGGAACGCCATATGATGCCTGCTTGAAATATTTAGCCTGTGGCAAGTTATCAATCTCAACAGGTATCTCGTCCACGCGCGGAAGGGGATGCATTATTATCATATTTTTCTTCCCTTTTGCAACTGTGGAAGGCTTGAGCACATAAGTGCCTGCAACTTT
>JABEBW010003007.1_pt1 | contig 12174 bp, 9 predicted proteins | sample 7245961 | NCBI WGS metagenome assembly JABEBW01 (sample SAMN14506364, study PRJNA622280) | hot springs metagenome | biome: hot spring [ENVO:00000051]|acidic hot spring [ENVO:00002120]; feature: spring [ENVO:00000027]|sediment [ENVO:00002007]; material: sediment environment [ENVO:01001048]...
GCAACTGCACAAAAGGTCGCACTGATAGGTTATAAGGGCTTAAATAAGGGTAAGTTGATAGTTATTCCAGGCTTTATAAACAAGTTGACCGCTTTTGCTTTAAGATTTATTCCAAAGAAGACGGCCGCACATTTTGTGGCAATAGGACAAATTTCAAGAAAATAAAGGCTTTTTAGGATCTATTTTTTTGCCTTTTACGTCGTTTATACCATCCTTAAATCCCTTGAATATGTATGGTTTAGATGCCGGCGAGACGTACGACCATATATATCTATCAATTGACAAGTAAAGTTTGACGGCAAGATTTATGATCTTAAAATTTTTAGTCGCAAGAATTGGGTTTCTGAAGAGATAATAAGTTTTCCATGGAGGAACATTTGGTTTCGAAAATGGAAAACGGAAAAGGCGCTTTTGCCTTATCCAATCTTTGTGTTCTATCAAACTCGAGTGCACTCTTATCATCTTGAAACCGGCCCTTTGCACTCTCATCGAATAATCGTAGTCGTCAGCGTAAATGAAGAAGTCTGCATCTGGAAGGCCAATTTTTTCGACGACTGCTCTTTTTACTGCAAATCCAACAAAAGTACCCGTTAAAGCCCGCGACCTTTTTTTTAGCAATTTTGAATTACCTTTGCTTGTCAATTTACTGAGAAAAACACCCACTCTGGAATCGCGATTCTCTAAAATGGCACGTTCGAGTTCCTCAAGGGCGTTTTTGTAAGGTAGCGCATCATCGTCCATCATCCAAACCCAATCTGCCCCGTCTTCAATTGCACATTTGAGACCATAAGCGAATCCTCCAGCACCTCCGAGATTTTCTTCAAGCCTTTTGGATTTAAGATGAGGAAAACTGCTAAGAAACTCATGTGTACCATCAGTACTCGCGTTATCAACGACAATGATTTCGTCTGGATGTCTCGTTTGGGACAAAAGTGCGTTGATATTTTTCTTGAGCCACTCTAACCTGTTGTAAGTTACGACTACAGTTACGATCTTCATCTGTGTTTAAAGAAAGAGTAGTTTGGCACATCGTTTTTTGGGATAAAAAATGCAAAATCAAATGGCTCAAGATCAATGAAAATAGAACCAGAATGGATTTTAACGGTACGATTCGAAATCATATCCTTCAACTCCAATCCATCAAAAGCGTACGAATAAGGTATCATGACATTTAAAACGCTTGTCATGCCACTAAGGTTAGCGACAAAAAGCATGAACTTTTCCCATTCATCGTATCTTAAAATGGACAAAATATTCCCGCTTGTGTATATTTTAGTCTTTCCTCTTGAAAGTGCATCAAACTCATTTCTTAAATTGCTTATCTTTTTGTAAAAATCGAATCTTCCATTTTTTTTCTCCCAATCCATTGGAGCTCTGTTGAATGGATCTGGGCCTCCATTCATGCCCACTTCTTCTCCATAATAAACCATGGGAATCCCTGGAAAAGCATACTGAATTGCTATTGCCAGATGTACTTTTTTCTCATTACCAAGCACATGAGAGAGCCTTGGCGTGTCATGGGAAGAAAGGATGGTCCACGAATTAAGCAATTTGTCTTGTGGATATTCATCAATCATCCAATTCAAAGCGGTGACGTAATCGTGCGGCGTAATTTCACCATTTAAGATAGAAAGCGTTGACTGTCTAAAAAAGTAGTTCATCACACCATCCATGTGTTCTATCCAATCTTTGGCGTAAGTCATAACTTCACCTATCATTTGCCCACCAAATTCATGAATTTTGTTTCCGATCTCGTCGAGATGTTTCATTCCAACATCGTTGGCACAGTCAATTCTAAATCCATCTATGCCCTTTTTCATCCAATATTCCACAACTTTTAAGACATATTCCATGACATCGGGTCTGTCAAGGTCTAATTCTGTCAATTCATCAAAGCCTCTCCATTTTTTACTTGTGCCCATCTCTGAAATTATCTTTGATTCAGAATTTACATGATTAAAAACCCCATCGAGAAAAACCTTTATTCCTTTTGAGTGAAAAGCTTTTATCAAGTCCTCAAAATCTCTTTCATCTCCGACCATAGGGCTTATTCGGAAATAATCAAGTGTGTCGTATCTATGATAGGTTTTCGAATCAAAAATGGGCGTGAGGTAAATTGCACTCGCTCCAAGATCGACTATACGATCGATCTTAGAAACTATGCCCTTAAGGTTTCCTCCGTAAAATTCGTTTGCTGCCCCTTCAACAGGCGAATCCCATGATTTGACTGGATACTTTTGATCTGAAATTGCAAATCTATCAACGAATATTTGGTAGATCATATCACACCTCACAATTTGCTTATATCGTTGAATCCTTCTCCAAAGGCTTTGTCTATGTCCTCAACCACAACAAAGGCTTTGGGATCTATACGTTTTACAACACTTAAAAGTTCTGCCATTTCCCTTCTTTTTATGACAACCATTATCATCTTGTATGACTCATTTGTGTATGCACCTACCGTTGGAATGTAGGTTACACCATGATTCATGTTTTTGATTATGTGATCTGCTATTTCATCGTTTTTAGCCGAAATTATGAAAAGTTGCTTGCTCATCTCCATGCCGCGCATTAGAAAATCTATTGAAAGCCCGTTTAAAACGATGGCAAGGATTGCGTACATTCCTATGTTTATACCATATTGAAAACCAGAAATTATGCCTATGGCAATATCTGCTATCAAAACTCCCTGACCAAGTGGGATGGCGAAAAATCTGTTGAAAAGTTTTGCGACTATGTCCGTTCCGCCGGTGCTTCCATTTTGAGAAAAGGCAAGCGCCATACCAAAAGCCGTTATTATCGAACCAAAGATCGTTGCAAGCATTAAATCCCCACCATTATATACAGGTATGGGAAATATGTTGTTAAAAAGATCAACAAAAAATGAAAGCGCAAATGTTGAGTATATCGTTTTGAAACTGAAATCTATGCCAAGAATTAAAATGGCCATGAGGATTAAAAATCCATTTATTATGTACATCCAAATACCAATCTGGATCAAAGGTAAAAGTCCATGAAGAATGATGGCAAGACCGCTTGCCCCTCCTGCCGCTATGTTGTACGGCACAAGAAAAGCCACTACTCCAACTGCGGTTATAAGATCGCCTATTGTTATAAGTGAGTATTCCTTTGTAAGCAATAAAAATTTAGACCTTTTCAAACTTATCACCCATGAGATTTTAACCTGCCGAAGCAGGAAAACAGTGACGAGTAATGCGTTACGAGTGATCAGCAAAAAAGACATTGTGAGGCGGAGAGCATAATGCCCCAGAGAAATCCTCCGCAACGCAGTGAGGACCAGATTTCGACGGGGCATATGCTGGAGCCGATCAAGAAACAGCACATGGCGTATAGCAAATAGCATATGGCAAACGGAATATGGCGTAGGGCGGGATGCCCTTGAGATGTCCTCCGCAGCGAAGCGAGGACCAGACATCGAGGGGGCACCTGCCGAAGCACATATAAAATAGCACATGGCGAATAGCGTATAGCCTATAGCAAATGGTTTTAAATCGTTTTCATCATTGCCATATATTGAAATAAAATTGTTTTAGTGGTATTATATTATTTGCCTGTCAAGGCAAATTTACTCTAAATTCATATTTTGAAGGGAGGAATTCAGATGAAACGTTTGGTAGTGCTTACAGTCGTCATCCTTGCACTTTTGACGATGAGCGTTTTTGCCGCTACTCCAGGGCAGTTGCTTATTTGGGCAGATTCCACAAGGGCTCCAATTTTAACGCAACTTGGTAATGAATTTCAAGCCGTTTACGGCATACCCGTTAAAGTTGTCGAAATGAATTTTGGTGATATAAGGACAAAATTCATCACGGCCGCTGCGGCAAATGAAGGGCCCGATATAATAGTCGGTGCCAATGACTGGGTCGGAGAACTTGCAGCAGATGGGCTTTTGACTCCTATCACTTTCCTTTCCTCTGATCAATTAAAACAATTTGCTCCTTCAGCACTTCAGGCTTTCTCATACGGTGGTAAACTTTACGGCCTTCCATATGGGATAGACGTGCTCGGCTTGTTCTACAACAAAGATTACGTTACGAATCCGCCGACAACTCCAGATCAACTCTTCACGATGGCCCAACAAATGACGGCAGGTGGATTTTACGGTCTTGCGTACGGTGTTTACGGTAACCCATATTTCTCTGCCCCGTTTATTCAGGGATTCGGAGGATATGTTTTTGGAACAAATCCTGATGGTTCTTTGAATCCGAATGATATAGGACTTGCAAATGCCGGAGCAGTTCAAGGTCTTGATTACATAGTCAAACTCTTCACGTCCGGAATTATTCCTCAGGGAGAAGATAACAACACGGCTGATAACCTCTTCACCTCTGGAAAAGCCGCGATGCTTATAGATGGAGAATGGGAAGTACCAGCCATCCAACAAGCCGGTATCAATTTTGGAGTTGCTCCAATACCCGGTGGCAAACCATTCGTTGGAGTCCAGGGCTTTATGATAAGTTCAAAGTCTCCTAACCAGATACAGGCAATGGAATTCATGTCAGATTACATAAACACGCCTGAAACGATGTACAAAATCTGGCAAGCAGATCCAAGGATTCCTGCACGCTACGATGTTGCTGCCAAAGCCGAAGCAGTTGCTCCATGGCTTAAAGGATTCGTTGATGCGCTGAGCAACACCACTCCTATGCCAAATATCCCACAAATGGCTTCTGTATGGAATGCATGGACAAACGCTATAAACCTTGCCGTCAGTGGTAAGGAATCTTCACAGGCCGCTTTGACAACGGCAGTTCAACAGATAAAACAAGCGATATCTCAATAAAATGATCTGCAAGGCGGGTTTACCCGCCTTGCATTTTATGACGGAGGGATTAATTTGTTGAAAAAGACGATTTTGTGGGTATCAGTTGCAGTGATAGATGCGATACTTGCGTGGGCGATAACACTTCTGATGGTAAATGGTTCTTATGCGCTTGGCATTATAGTTGTGTTGTTACTTGCTTTTATAGATTACGCACTTATAAATCCAAAGGGATATCCATTCAGGTACATGATCCCTGCCATAATAATCCTCATGATCCTTACCGTTTATCCGATATATTTTACAATTCAACTTGCATTTCAAAATTACGCAACGGGGTACATGTGGACACGCGATCAAGCGATAAACATAATGTTGGATACAATAGTCACAAGCCCCAATCCCAAATTCTTCAATTATTCTGTTTACACGCTTTATCAAGATTACAAACCAACGGATAATTTTGTGATGCTATTGAAAGATTCAAATGGGAATTTGTACATAGCGACTTCCCCCGTTAAAGTTGGAAACAACAAGTACATGAGCAATTTTGATATGATAACGAATGGTTCGGTTTCGATAAATGGCGTAAATTATTCGCTTGTGCGATCTTTGAAGGATCCATCGCAGATAATAGCCATTTCAGTTGATGGCCAGAATTACAATTATTTTTACAGTCCATCGGATCAAACGACCTTTCCAAATTTGAAGTTCTTCAACGTCAATTACGGGCCTGAATTGAGTAACACCGAATTCATAAACTCTCAGATTGGCACTCTCTTCTTTACCACAACGTACGGTTTCAACAAATTGGTGACTGCAAAATACGAATACATTCTTTCAACCATGCCTGTGGTCGAGAATGGTCACAACGTTGAAAAAACTGTGCTTGTCAACACGATCACGAATCAACCTGTCCTTGAGCATGATTATGCTTTTTGGAATGTAGATCCAACTACTGGCAAACAGACAATGATAATAGGTTATTACGGCAACGTTGGATTATCCAATTTCAGTTCTCTTTTGACAAACAAGCAGATAACCTCTCCATTTTTGACGGTTTTCATATGGACGTTCGAATGGGCGGCGTTGAGTGTTTTCTTTACTTTCGCCGTTGGGTTGATTCTTGCCATAGTCTTGAACAACAGGCAGATGAAGTTGAGGGCGATTTACAGGACTCTACTTATAATTCCATGGGCAATACCCGGATTTATTTCGATAATAATCTTCAGAGTTGGCTTCTTTAACGTGAGTTTTGGAATAATAAACAGGATATTTTTGGGAGAATGGCTCCATCTCGCCCCGATAAATTGGTTTGGAGATGCCTTTTGGGCCAAAGTTGCGCTCTTTTTGGTCAACACCTGGCTTGGATTCCCATACATGATGGTTATCTCTTTGGGAGCATTACAATCTATTCCCGATGATCTTTACGAGGCTGCGTCGATAGATGGATCTTCTAAATGGCATTCTTTCTGGACTATAACCTTTCCACTTTTGATGACACCACTTGCGCCTTTACTTATAGCATCTTTTGCTTATAACTTCAACAATTTCAACGTCATTTATCTTTTAACGGGAGGAAATCCTCCAATTCCAAATTCAATAACGCCTGCCGGCCAAACGGACATACTCCTAAGTTATACGTACAATTTGGCATTTGGGGGGGCTTCTGGTCGCAACTACAGTCTGGCGGCCGCCATATCTATCCTCATTTTTGTGATAATAGCGGTGATAAGTGCTGTAAACTTCAAATTGTCAGGATCCTTTAAAGAGGTGAACAAATGATGTTTAAAGTTCATCCTATAAGACACATAATAATCATAGCGGTTATAGCCGTTGTCTTGTTTCCGATTCTCTGGATTTTTACGACATCAATAAGAAGAGACAATACTTCTATAAGCCCAAATTTGTTTTCTGGACAAACGACGTGGCAAAATTACATCGATCTCATCCTTGAAAAGAAAAATATTCCGGCCCTTTACAATGAAATATCGAACATTTACAGTCTTGGAAGCCCTTACAATAAAATGAGCAAAGAAGAAATCTTGAAGGATTTGAACGGCGATTTCAACGCATTTGAAGGGTATTTTAAAGATACGTCTCGAATGAACAATTCAATAACATCTAACGCTTCTTGGATTTCAGTTAATTTTATCCCTAAGGCAAAGGCCCAGGCACTTGAAAATGTAAAATCAAATGTCAATGTAGATATTACATATCTTTCGACAGTTTCAGAATATCTTTCAAATAAATTCAATTCCCTTGATCAAAATTACAAATTGGCCGGCCTTTACGATACTTTAAATACACTCAAGGCCTCTCAAACAGATCAGGCATTGCAGATCGTTGGTCAGTATTTTCCAAACATTCTCACGGCGAGATCAACCTATATCAACGCAATGGCTTCAGTTTTAGCAACTATTTCAAATGTGCCGGGTGAGGTTTCGCAGATCCTCTTGGAGAATAATGTCGATGACAAAACGGCGAAAGATCTTGTCGCGGCTTATCAGGAAACCGTGAATTCTCTTAAAGATGGAACCTTTAACTATGGTCAATGGTTTGCGCCAATTTATTTAAGACGCATAAACATGGATACCATAAACCTTTCTAACACACTTGGAGCGACGGCGAGTCAGCAACTTCAAAGCGTAAAAACTTTAGTTTTTTCTGCAATTCAAAAGGTCAATTCAGCACAGTCTGCCTACAACAAAAGTGTTGACGATGCGATTTCAAAGGTTCAAAATGTAAGAAATGATCTTGTCGGTACAATTCAATCATCATTGACAAGCCTTAACAACACGTACTCGGTACTTCAGACTCAGTTAAGTACCATGATGGCAAGTTCCACAGCCCTTCTCAGTTCTATGTCTTACGATGCTTCTCAAATTTCAATATTCTCAAACAACATAGTGCCTACGGCCATGGCAATCGATGATATGGTTTCCGTCATAAAAGATGCCCTAAAGGGCAAAACTTCTCCTTCGACACAAAGCGGTGTCTTTTACGATGTTTCCCCTTACATTTCCCAAGTCAAAGATTGGCTTGGTATTTCTTCAAAATACCAAGTTTTTGATCCTATAACCGCGCAGGTCACCAAAATTCTTGATGATCTTGAATACATTCAAAACAATCAATCTTTTATATATGCGAATATGAATTCAAATGCCATTTCAAACGTTAAGTCTTCTCTTCCAATAGCACTTTTGAAATTGCAATCAGGTCTTTCCATGTCCATTTCAGTTCTTCAAAATTACAACGATTCGGCACAGAAATACAATGCCATAGCATCTGAAATTCCTTTGATAAACAAAAAAATTTCTGATATTTCATCCGAAATTCCGCCTCTGCAGCAAGAAGTTAACGAGATAAACTCAAAGATAGCCTTATCATCTTTGTATTTCAAAACCATTTTGATGGTGCCCGTTATAAAATCTGATGCGGCAAAAATAGATACTTTTGAAAGTGCTGGTGCCTTTTTAAATGCGCTCAACTCGTATTACGGCACACTTGTAAATTCTCCAATCTACAAAGATATTCCACCTATTCCATCTTCATCAAGATACGATCAGTTTTTTAACACTCAAAAGTTGATAGACACGATTAACCTTACCTTACAAACGACATCGCAATTCAACGCCTTCAACGCGCAATACGGTAATTACATATCAAATCTAAAGGATAGAAGTAATGCTTACATAGACATAAACTTGCTTGGATTTCCATTCAGCGTTAACGAGATAAATGCGATGAACAACCTTTATCAAAACCAGTATGTGTCAGTCATAGCACCGGCGCTTGGAATAATTTCAAGGAGAACAAATGAACTCGCGGCGTTACCATATTTCAAAGAGATAAGTGGCAGATTGGATTCCATAAACAACACCTCTTATTATTTAACTCAAGATTGGCAGGTAAAGTATTTACCACCCTTCCTTTTGTGGTTGCTCAACAGCATAATCGTTGCCGGTAGCGCGGCCGTAATAACCGTTTTCCTTTCTGCTTTGATGGCATATCCCTTCTCGCGCCTTAAATTTCGCGGGAAAAAGTACGGCCTAATAAGCATATTGCTCATCCAGATGTTTCCGACCATGATGGCCATGGTAGCTTTGTACCTTCTTCTCAATTACATAGGTCAATTTTTACCCTTCCTTGGCCTTAACTCCCTTGGAGGCCTTGCTTTCCTTTACATAGGCGGAGGAATTGCCTTCAATTCATGGCTTATAAAGGGATTTTTCGACACAATCCCGCTTGAACTTGAGGAAGCGGCTATGGTTGATGGGGCAACAAGATTTCAAACTTTTTGGAGGATAGTATTGCCACTCTCTGCTCCCGTACTTGCGGTCACGGTTATATTAAGTTTCATAGGAAATTACGGCGATTACATACTTGCTTCCATAGTCATGTCTGGCATAAATCACTACACTTTTGCAGTTGGTCTACAATCTTTTGCGACAAGCCAGTATTCGACAAACTGGAGTCTTATGACGGCGGCAGCGTTGATTGGAATGATCCCAATATTGGCACTCTTCCTTAGTTTACAAAGATTTATAGTTGGAGGCCTAACGCAAGGGTCGGTGAAGGGATGAGGTTAGATTACGAAAGATCCCTTTTGGGTTTGATAAATTCAATCATATCGAAATTTGGGGTTGTACCTTTGCACAAACCGTTGCCAAAAGAGTATCTTGGGCCAAAATTTGAAAGCGCAAAAAGAGTTGTCATGATTTTGATAGATGCCATGGGATACAATACGGCTTTGAGCCTGTACCAACGATCTGATTTTAAATACATTGGAAAGCCCCAAAAAATATCTTCCATTTTCCCTTCCACAACCGTTAACGTACTCACAACGCTTGCAACGGCCGCTTCTCCAATTGAACATGGCATGTTGGGTTACATACTTTATCTTAAAGAGTTCGGTACTCTTGCAAATATGATAGAGTTTTCTCCCATAGGCATGCCGCGCGACACTTTGATATCAAGGGGTGCCAATCCTTCAAACTTCCTTGACGTCAACACGATATACGAATCTTTAAGGAATTACGGTGCAAATCCACTCATAATAATACCATCCTCTTTTAAAGAAAGTGGCCTTTCAAAAATTCATCATCGCGGTTCGGCGGTTCAGGGCTATTTTGATATAGTTGACATGATGGTTAAGATCAGAAACAACATTGAATCCGAGAAATTTTCTTACATCTACGCTTACTGGCCAATGGTTGATGCCATGGGACACATTTACGGTCCCAATTCGGAAGAGTACATCGAAGGATCAAAAATTGTGCTTAAAGTCTTTGAAGACATCGTTTACGAAAGATTGCCTGACAAATTGAAGGATGAGACGGTTTTTATCATAACGGCGGACCACGGTCAAATTCACACTCCATGGCAGCATGAGTACCATATAAAATCGGAAGATGAATTCGTCTCGACTTTGCAAATTTTACCTTCTGGAGAGCCAAGAATCATGTATCTTTACACCAAAGATCCAAAAAAAACGATAGAGGAGGGAGAGCGAAAATTCGGTGTCAACGTCGAATTTTTTCCTTCACTCGATCTTCTTAATGATGGATTATTTGGTCCTGGCACTCCAAACCCAAAATCGATAATGCGTATAGGCGATCTTATAGCCATTCCACGCGGCGATTATTCATTCGTGGTAAAATATACCGGAAATGAACATCAGATGAAAGGAAAACACGGAGGATTATCTAATGAAGAGATAGATATTCCTCTTTTTGTGATTTAAATGGATAAAATCGAAGAGTACCATGAGCAAGACATCAAAAACTCCGTTAGTTACATTTGGATAATTCTTTCGATCTTTGTTCCTTTTGTGATTTATTACGTTATGTACAAGATTTCAAGGTCGGTAGATGATCACGTAAAGCACAAGAAAGCGCTTTACAAATCTTACGCAGAAAATATCCCATCCGATCTTAAGAAGGATTTAGACTCTTTTCCAACAACAACGATGAATTATTACTGGCTTTTTGTGATTTCAGGCTTTTTTGAATTTTTAATGGGATCGGTTTACACGATAAACCTCCAAACTCTTTACATACCAATGCCTATCATAGTGGCAGTATTGATAAATTTTTTCTTTCTTGTACTCCTTGTCGATGTAATCTCGCAGAGGTTTTACGTTCATCAGTTAATCGAGAATGATATAAACCAGAACATAAACAATTCGGCTTCAACCGTTTCATCTTTCAAGAAAAGAAACAGCGCTGTTTTTTTGGTACTTGCGATTGTTACCTTAACGATATACGTCTACGTCTACCTTGCGATGATAGAAAAGGAATACACTTCGCATCTCGATCTTGATTACACCGTCATGGAGCATTTAAAATGATAAGAGGCATAGGAATTGATATTCTTGAAATTTCGAGAGTTGATGAAAAACTTGCTAAAAGAGTCCTCTCTGAAAAAGAGATGGAGAGATGGCAAGAGCACCAAAGTAAAGAATTTTTGGCTGGAAGATTTGCACTCAAAGAGGCTTTTTTAAAAGCAGTTGGAACGGGAATAAGAGATGTTGAATTGTCTTCTATTTCTTTTATTCCAGATGATTTAGGATCGCTTCATCTTTGCGAAAATGAAGTAATTAAAATCTTGAAGGAAAAATACAACTTTGATTTTGTTCACGCATCTCTTTCTCACGATGGCGGAATAGCTGTAGCCGTCGTAGGAAAGCAATGACGCGTAACGAGTGACGAGTAATCGGCAAAAACAGCATATAGCCTATGGCGTATAGCATATAGCAAAGACAGGGATTAGACATTAGAGATTAGGGAATAGAGATTAGTGATCGGTGAGGCGGAGGACATGTTGCCCGTGAGGAAGCCTCCGCAGCAAAGCGAGGACCAGCTTCCGAATGGGCACATGTCGGAGCCGATACAAAACAGCAAATGGCATATAGCGTATGGCGTATAGCATATAGCAAAGACAGGGATTAGACATTAGAGATTAGTGAATAGTGAGGCGGAGGACATGATGCCCGTGAGGAATCCTTCGCAACGAAGTGAGGACCAGATTTCGATGGGGCATATGCTGGAGCCCATCACAAAATGGCATATGGCATATGGCCTATGGCAAATGCAGGGAATAGAGATTAGGGATTAGAGATTAGACATTAGAGATTAGGGAATAGAGATTAGTGATCGGTGAGGCGGAGGACATGATGCCCGTGAGGAAGCCTCCGCAGCAAAGCGAGGACCAGCTTCCGAATGGGCACATGTCGGAGCCGTTCAAAATATCGCGTGGCGCAGGGCATTTGTGGGAGCCGAGTATTCGGATTTCGAAGTTGAACCATTATAAATCATGGAGGACGAAGATGATAGCATTCATTTCTGATTGGGGTTACAAATCATATTACGTCGGCGTTGCCAAAAGTG
>JABEBW010004393.1_pt1 | contig 12156 bp, 6 predicted proteins | sample 7245961 | NCBI WGS metagenome assembly JABEBW01 (sample SAMN14506364, study PRJNA622280) | hot springs metagenome | biome: hot spring [ENVO:00000051]|acidic hot spring [ENVO:00002120]; feature: spring [ENVO:00000027]|sediment [ENVO:00002007]; material: sediment environment [ENVO:01001048]...
TATATTGACTGCGCTTATATTTGCGTTATTGCTGGCATATATAATATTTGCATTTTCAAAACCTTTGCTAAAAAAGCTGCGCCTGCTTATTCTGTTTTCAGCAATAGCACTTATAGCAGTTGAATTTATACTGCTTTCCCTTTCTCATTTAAATATGTTTCTTTTTATTGTTTACCATTATTTATATTACTCTCTTTTTACTGTTTTTTTGTCTTTTCCTATAGTCATATTTCTTTTACTTGGCATGTATTTTTACCAGCTAATGCAAAGAAGGCTATTCTCGATATTAATGTTTTTAGCATGCTTTGCAATAGCCTCTGTATTTTTTTATTACATATTTTTTAGCGGAAACATACTGCATTTTTTTCTCGATGATGAAATATTTATTTCCTTTGCATCAGCCAAGGCATTTGTACATGGAATTAACCCCTACACTCTGAATTATAGCAGTATTATTCTCCATGCGGCAATGGCAAATTATTCAGCATCAAATTCACACTCTGGGATGTGGCCCACTATAACTACTTCAAATAAAGTGGCAGGTGCATTGCAATACCCTGCATTGTCATTTCTGCCTATTGCTCCTTACTTTCTTTTTAAAAGCGGTAGTACACAAAATCTTATTAATTTAAATATGACTTTAATATGCACCTCGTTTTTGCTTGCGGCACTCTCTGCTGTCTTTCTAATAGACAAAAAATTTACAAAAAATTTTAGCATAATTCCTATAATTGCACTCTCATTTATGCTTTTATACATAACTTCTTTTTCGTATTTTATTCTGCTTGCATTGTTTCTTATTGCATACAGGTTTATAGATTCAAAGTATCTATTCATTATACTTGGCATTGCAGCATCTTTCCAAGAGCTTGCATGTATCCCTGTGCTATTGTTTATAGCGTATATAGCCAGCGAGTTCGGGATGCAAAAGGCTTTGCTTACAATTTCAGGCACTTTACTTATATTTATTGCCATAAATGGTTACTTCTTTTTTCTTAACCCTAACTCTTTTATCAACTTGGTATTTATGCCTGTTCTAGGCAACCTTCTGCCCACACTCCCATCAATTTTTGGCTTATTTGGGTTTGCTATCTTATATATTTATCCAATACCTTTAAGTGCATATATATACCTTTTTGGGTTCGCCGCGCTACTTTCTGCATTTATAATAATGTATACAAACGATAAGAGGCTAATTGGCCTTTTGTCAAGCCTGCCTTTTATGTTTTTATATAGAGCCCTGCCTTCCTATTTCTACCTTTTTATGTCTTTTTTTGTCCTTTCTATTCTCATAGATTCACAATACAGCCCAAAGAGCCCTACATTGTTTAAAATGCTAAAAAAGCGCAGCAAGCTGTTAATTAAAGGTGCAATGGTACTTATAATTTTATTAATGGTTTATTATATTGCAATTCAGCACAGCATATATGTGAGAAATATGCCTTTGAATGTAACAAATGCAACACTATTTCACTTAAATTCCTCGTCAGTTTATGTTGCTAACGTTATTTATAATTTTTCAAATCCTTCAAATCTGTATGTATATGCAGTAGTGGTTTCAATGCAGCCACAATATGCAACAATAAAACCTGCTGGACTTGTTAATTCTACAATACTCGTTAATTCTACCGAGCATATAAATTATACTTCAGAAAACTATTCCTCAATTGTTAATCCAAACCGGCTTTCATTGGAAGGCAAAGGTACAAAGAGGATTAAATTAATCGTCAATGATTCTTTTAATGCTTTTATATGCTTTATGTATACAGACAACTATTTTTATTTTTGCCCTAGTACATACAACGCAACATATAATAACAAATAGCAAGAAATTAGAAAATAAAAGATTGAAAGTGAAATAATGTACGTTCTTGGCATATGGGATGGGCATGATGCCGGCGCAGCACTTGTAAATGGCAGCAGCATTGTTTTTGCAGCAAACGAGGAGCGCTTTACTAAGAGGAAGCTTGAAATAGGCTTCCCTTATAACTCGATAAACGCTGCTCTTCATTATGCAAAAATAAAGCCAAATGACATTGGCATAGTTGCATTTTCAACTACCGAATTTACGAAAGCTTTGGAGCGCATGTTTCCTAGCATGCGTGAGAGTTATTATCAATTCCGAAGAAGGAAGATGCTAAAGCCAAGCTTTGAGGGCTTCAGGCACAAGCTAAAGTACAATATGACTGTAATTGGGAGAGTGCCTATGAGTTCATTTATAAGCAAGGCAATTATATCAAAGCAATTGAAATCAATGGGCTTTTCTGGCTTCAAGCTTTATGCTGTTGATCACCATATGGCACACGCAGCGACTGCCGGCTTCACTGCGCCTTTTTCATCACCGCTTATAGTGACACTTGATGGCCTAGGCGATGGGCTTTCTTGCACTGTAAGCACCTTATACAAAGGAAAGCTTGAGAGGCAGATAAGCATACCTGCAAGGGATTCTTTAGGGATATTTTTTGAGCAGGTAACTAACATAATAGGCATGCGAGAGCTTGAAGACGAGGGCAAAGTAATGGCAATGGCAGATTATTCATATCCATTTACATTCGATGAAAACAAATTCAAGGACTTTTTCAAGGTTGAAGGAGCAACGATAAAAGCAAAGTACAGCCCTGCAAAACAGTATGAGCTGCTTTCAAGGATAGCTTGGGGTATGCCTCGCGAGCAGTTTGCATATATGGCACAGCAGCTTCTTGAAGTAAACTTGTCAAAGCTTGTGCATAATTTTATATCTGAATTTGGCAACGGTAATGTGGCATTTGCAGGCGGCACATTTTCCAATGTAAAGGCAAACATGCATATAAGGGAAGACAGCATGCTTAAGCATTGGTATGTATTTCCGCATATGGGTGATGGCGGGATGGCACTTGGTGCAGCTCTTTATGCCAATTACATAGAGAACGGTATTTACTCATATAAAATGAATGCCTACCTTGGCCCAGAATATGGCGATGAGGAAATACTGAAAGCAATGAAAAATGTAAAAGGAATAAAATATGCCAAAGAGGATCCAAATGCACAAGCAGGGCATGCAGCAGAGCTCATAGCACAAGGCAATTACATTTTTTGGTACCACGGCAGAATGGAATATGGCCCAAGGGCACTGGGAAACAGGAGCATACTTGCGCCTGCAGGCAGCGAAGAGGTAAAAGACAAGCTCAACCTCTATGTAAAAAAGAGGGAATGGTTTCAGCCTTTTGCCCCATCAATGACAGAGGAGGAGGTGCCAAAGCTTCTTGAATTTGACAGGAAAGGCTATGACAAATATATGACAATGGCATACATGGTAAAGAAGGCGGAGCAAAATGCCATGAAGTCAGTGATACATATAGATGGCTCTGCAAGGCCGCAGATGGTAGGCAAGGAAAATGAACTATATTACATGCTTATAAAAAATGTTGGAGATGCAACAGGGCATGCAGTTGTGCTTAACACAAGCTTCAACATACATGGCATGCCAATTGTAATGTCACCTGAAGATGCACTTTTGACAATGAAGAAGACAAATACTAAATACATGTTTCTAGGCAATTATTTTGTCACAAATGCTTCTGGCATATGAGGGATTGAATGCTATACGGCCTTGAGGAATATGCATTGACTGCTGGATGCCTTTCTGCTTTTGTTGGCATAATATACCTTTCAATTGCGCTTAGAAAGGATATAAGAGGCGCACTTGCCGCTGCAGGGATAAGCAAAAAGCACATTCTACTTGCGCTTGCAGTTATGCTTGTTTTTATTGTAGTTGAGATATCAACAGTTAAGCCAACGCAGCAGCTTTTTTTTGATGATGCAATATACCAGGCAGGCGCGCAATCGCTTTTGCATATGGGCCAAGCCTGGATGTGCAATTACGGCACCCCAACGCACTGTATTGCAGGGCAAGTTTACCACGAGCCGATTGGCACATCATTTCTTCTTGCAATTGCATTCCTTTTCTTTGGCATAAGCAGGTCTGTTGCCTTTTATGCATTCATTGCAATGGCAGCACTTTCTGTGTTTTTGGTATTCCTTTTAGGAGCACTCATTTTTAAGAACCCTTATGCAGCCTTATTTTCTGCATTGATACTCGCATTTTCTCCTATTCTACTTGTATGGGCAGCGCCAACAACCTCTGATTTGCCATCTATGCTGTTTTCAATTTTTGCCTTTTTTTCCCTTATGGTATTCCTTCACAAAAAGACTTACTCTTCACTACTTTTTGCACTGCTTTCATTTGCGATAGCTACATACATGAAGGTTAATATGTTTATCTTTTTGTTTTTACTTCCTATTTTCTATATTCTACTTGATGCTAGGGGCATAAAAGGTTCAATATCTTATGCATTAAAGCTTTTGCGCAAATCATTCTTGGACGTGCGCCTTATAGCCTCTTTGCTTGTCTTCCTTCTTATAATGCTTCCTGAATTGCTTTATGTAGTGCAGCAGAACTCAATACCCTCAAATTACGGCGATACTGGCGTAATAATTTGGATGACATGCTCAAACCCTGCAACGCCACTTAATGTTACAAGCAAATTTAGCCTGCAGAATTTTCGTGCAAATATATGCGCAAATCTTAATTTCTGGGTCAATGCATATGGCACTGCCCAATATCCTGTAATGCAGCCATTTGTTTTTACTATCCTTGCACTTATTGGCGCCTCTTTTCTTATATTGCATAAGAGGAAAAAAGTATTGCTTTCATTGTCGCTATGGTTTTTCAGCTTCTTTATTGTTTATACTGCCTTCTATGCTGGCTCTGTTTTGTACGGAGTTGATTGGAGGTTTATGCTTGTGGTAATACCTGTAACTGCACTGTTAGGCGGTTATGCCTTATCTTCCTTTATAGGATTGGTTAAAAGGTTTTCTAAAAAAGGCATTTTTCTTTATGCTGCTATTGCCTTTTCTATTTCAATAATTGCATATCCAACTATTGCTTTATATCCGCAGTTGAGCATAAATCCAGCAGAGATAATACAGGCGCAGGGTGCAAGGTTCTACGAAAATTTTGTATACTCAAACATATCCTCAATACCTAAAAACTGCCTTGTATTTACATTTGACCCTACCTTATTCAATATAAATAATAGGGCGGCAACCCAGTTTTCCAATTTATCTATAATAGAAAATCCTGCAGGCTTTAATGAATATATGCACCAATATGGTTGTCTAGCAATAGATTACGGCTATTGGTGCGCCTCAACGACCCCTGCAACAAAGCAGTATTGCGATTACTCGCTTAGCAGATTCAAGGTAAAGCTTCTTTCCTCAGCTTACTTGCCTACAATAGGTGCTACTTATTCAATATATCAGATACTTGGTTTAAATGGCACACGATAAATACATAATATATACGGACGGTGCCGCACGCGGCAATCCGGGCGAAAGCGCATCAGGCTTTGCAGTTTTTTCTGGCAAAAAATTGCTTGCGCTTAAGGTAAAATATAATGGGATTGCAACCAACAATTTTGCAGAATATACTGCGATAATAGAGGCACTTAAGTGGTGCAGCGCAAACATTGGCAGCAGCTGCAGCATAGCCATATATTCTGACAGCGAGCTTGTTGTTAAGCAGCTTAATGGAGAATACAAGGTAAAGTCTGATAATCTGATTGGCTTAAATGCAAAGGCCATTGCGCTTGCAGAAGGCTTTCATGAAGTAAAATTCAAAAATGTGCGTAGGTCCAACAGCGGCATAAGCATGGTTGATAAGGCGCTTAATGATTACTTAGACAATTTAGCGAAGCGTAATAGCAGTTAGCATATTGCAATGCAATTTAATGGCAATAAATAAAAAGTTTGGCAGCTACAATATATATATGGAAGTGTCAGCAGTGCAAAGGATAAGCGGCGCCTGTATGAAAACCGCTATTTTGCATGCTTCTTATATGCCTAGAAGAAAAGGCAGATGCTGGTGCTTTTAATGGCTTTTGCAAGGTAATATAATGCCAGATTCAAACCCTTCTGATAATGATGCCAAGGCTGAAAACGCCTCTCAAGCAGAAATACCCCCAGAAGCAAAGGAGCATTGGAGGCGCGGCAACAGCCTTTTTGATGAAAGCAAATTTATGGAGGCAATTGCAGAATATACAAAGGCAATTGAGCTTTACAAGGATTATTCAAGCGCATATTTTAACCGTGCATTGAATAACCTTATACTTAAGAATTATGATGCCGCAAAGAGCGATCTAGAAGCAGTAATGGAAATAGAGCCACATAGCGCAGACGCGCCGCTATTGATGGGCGACATAGCTGAGCAAAACAACGACCTGATAGGCGCCAGGTTCTGGTATGAAAAATCTTTGTCTAATGACCCAAACTATGCAGAGGCAAAGAACAGACTAGAGCATATTGATTCTTTGCTTCATGTAAATATTGAAACTGATAGCCAAAAAGTAAATGTTGAACCTGAAAGCCAAAGTGCAGTGCAGGAAAGCAATCCAGTGCAGCATCAAGAGGAAAAAGAGGTAATCGAAGATGGGCAGATAAAGAAACTTGCATTTTACAAATCAAAGCATACCTTCAAGGATGTTGCAGGCCTGGAAAAAGTAAAGAAATACCTGCAAGAAAATGTAGTACTCGCAATACGCAGGCCAGATCTTTTTAAAAAATATGGCAAAAAGCTTGGCATAGGCTTACTGCTTTACGGCCCTCCAGGGGTTGGCAAGTGCGTTTCTGCAGATACTGAGGTAGTGGCTGGCGATGGACAGTTGCTTACAATAAAAGAGGCAGTGGAAGGCAAGCTGCCTTATGTTGTCACTATTGATAGCTATGGAAATGCTTATGAAGGCAAGGTTTCAGGTTGGTGGAAGCTTGAGGGCAAGCCATTAATGCATATAAAAACAGATTCTGGTAGAGAGCTGAAATGCACTGGTGAACACCCTTTTCTTACCAAGGAAGGCTGGCTGCCTGCATATACGCTTGCAGTAGGCACCGAAATAGCAGTACCTTCCTATATACCTGTATTTGGAAACCTTTCAATAGATGAGCGCAGGCTTAGCTCATTGGCGCATGAGGTTGCAGCATTTATCTCAGCATATGAAACGGCTGTTGAATCTAACGGCCAGCAGATCTATTACATGCTTAAAAGGGAGCAGAAAGAATACCGCATACCTTCATATATATTCACGCTAAGCAAGCCTCAGCTTTCTGTATTTGTAAAAAGCTTGTTTTCCGAGATAATGAAAATGGGCCAAACTAATGCATATTGCTATGCACCCGAGTCTATGCTTCCGCAGCTTAGGCACCTTCTGCTTAGATTCGGCATAAATGCGGCTGTTGACTTAAGCGAGCGCAAGCTGAAACTTGATGGCTCTGCATTCAAACTGCTTGTTGACTGGCTTATAGAAGGAAAGCTTCCAAGCCCAAGCAGCTCTATTGCCTATGAAAAAATATCTGAGATCTCTTATGCGGCTGCGCCAGACTATGTATATGATTTGACAGTTGAGCCAACGCATAACTTTATAGCTGCTGATATGCTTGTACACAATACCTACATTGTTGATGCCGTTGCAGGCGAAGCTGGGGCAAACGTCATAATAGCAAGGATAAATCAGATTGTAGACATGTATACTGGAAACACTGAAAAGAACCTGCATGCAGTATTCCAGCAGGCAAGGGAGCATACACCATGCATTATCTTATTTGATGAGGTCGATGCCCTCGGCGTCAAAAGAAGCGGGGGCAATGAAGGCGGGGAAAGCTCAGCAATGCGCCTGGCAGTTAACCAGTTTCTTGTAGAAATGAATGGGGTTGAAGCAAACCCAGAGGGTATATTTGTAATAGGAACAACAAACCAGCCTTGGGACATGGACCCTGCATTAAAGAGGAGCGGAAGATTCGGCGATTCCCTTTACCTTAGGCCTCCAAGCTATAGTGAAAGAAAGGCATTGTTTGAATTTCATACAAAAAACAAAAGGAGGGGACATTTAAGCTTTGGCAGGCTTGCCCGTGCTACTATGGGTTATTCACCTGCAGACATAGAGCACATATGCGACAGGGCTGCAATGAAGCCATTGTTACATGAGTATACATATAAAAAAGAGCGGCTGCTGACAATGCATGATTTCCTAAGCATACTAAAAGACAAGGAGTCAAGCGGCAGCTCCCTTGATGAATGGTATGCAATGGTAAAGAAGGAGATAATAAGCAAGACAGAAGAGCAGATTATTGACGGTAAAAAGCAGCAGATTGTAAAGGAAGGCAAGCTTGACGCGCAGGAAAAGGTCCTTTACAAGGCAATGATCAAGGACATAAAAAGAAACACTGGCTCATTTCATATATTCATAAAGAAGTTCATGAGATGGTTTGCCTTGCACATATTCTAATGCATGCAATTGCTGCCAGCATGCTCCATTGAATTTGCTATTCCTCGCTGCTTTTCCACAGCTCATAAAAATGCTTTGATATTTTCCTTATTTCGTTTCTGTCGGTAATAATCTCTAGGTGCTCTATATTTCTTCTAGTGCCAGAAAAGGTAAGGTTTGCGCTTCCCACTATGGCCCTGTTTTTGCCTATGTAAAGCTTTTCATGCAGCGGCTTTTTTTCTAAGAATCTTACTTTAACAGAGCCATGCGCACTATAATATGCAAACGCCGCGCAGAATCCCAATGCACATGCAATATAAATTGAATAAAATCCTGATGCAACTGCAATTGCAAGGAGAAGCAATGCCAATGCCTTTTTGCTTAAGTTTCCTTTTTTAAGGTATCTGATTGCAGCTGCGTTTTCCTTATGCCTTTTTGTTGTTACAAGGTAGATGCGCTTTCTTGCCGATAACCTTTTCAGGAGCTTTGCATAGCCTATGCTTATAAAAGGCGTTGCGATAAAAAGCCGCCTCTCTTTTTTAAGCAGCCTGTCTATATGCTTATACGCATTGTTGCCGCTATAAGGCACGCTTTTTGGCATGCTATCACATTAAGCTGTGCACAAGCTCTTTTTGCATTATGCAGTTTTGCGTTTATGCATTATATGCATTTACTCAGAAAATAACTTTGCTATTCGATTTCGATTTTTACCTCAAAGCCGTTTACATTTATGCCAATGCCGTTGTTGTTTCCGAAAATTATCTCTTTCGCCTTTGTCGCCCTTTTAATTTTTTCTTCTTGTGCCTTTATTACTTCTTCTATCTCATTTGCGGCACTTATGTGCACAGTTACCTCTTCTAATATATCCTTTTTCTCTTTTTTCCTCATAAGCTGTATGGTCCTTGTTACCTCCTTCTCTATATATTCATCAAGCAACTTTTTGCTTATTTTTGTATCTACATAGGCAAGGCCATACTTGAATTGCACTGCGCCTTCTTTCTCTTTTTTCTCCTTTATAACAAAGCACTCTGGCTCTATCTCATATATCCCTTTTTCAGTATGCAATGCATAGCTGCCTTTCCTTTCAACCTCATTTTGCAGCTCATCAGCATCTGTATTTCTCAGCGCCTCTGCAACCATATTTGCATCTGCTTTGAACTTTGGCCCTATTTTTGCAAATACAGGCACAACCTCCTTTGCAAGCCTTGCTAGTTTTACCTCTACGTTCTTTATGCCTGTATATGCCTCTATTATACTGGCAAGCTTCTGCGCTGCTTCATATGCATCATTCTGCATCTCAAGCGTTGCATTCTCAAGCGGCTGCCTTAATGGGATACCATTCTTTTCCCTGCTGTTCAACAGTGCGCTTACTGCCTCAATTGCGATTTTGAATTCATTTTCAAGCTGGGTATTTACCTTTTCTTTGTCGCCATTGGGCCATTCTGACAGAAAGATGCTTTCACCATTGCTGAACAACTCTCTGTATATATATTCAGTTGAATAAGGTATAGCACATGAAAGCATTGGAAGCAGTTTTTTCAGCACATAAAGCAAAACCTTAAGCACGGTTTTTGCCTCATTGCTGTCTTCCTTTGCACGCTTTTTTGCAAGCTTTATGTAAAACCTGCTTAGGTCATTTAACATAAAGCTCCTTAGTTCTGAAACAGCGTTATCAAGCTTGTATGATTCAAAATAACTGTCAGCAAGGAGCGCAACATTGTTTATCCTTGATATAATCCATAAGTCCTCATCATGCAGCCTTTCCCATTCTATTTCAAATGCCTCTTTTGTGCTTATCCCTGTCACTTTTGAAAGCCCTTTAACAAGCTCCGCTATGTTATACAATGTTATAATGTTGTTGTTGCTTTCTTTAAGCTCCTTAAGCCTTAGCTTAAGGTCCGCCCACCTTGGCTTTGACGTGCACCATAGCCTGAAGCCATCTACTGAGGTAAGCTTCAGCAGCGATTCTGCATCAATAGCATTGCCAAGGTGCCTGTGCATTTCATTTCCATATTCATCAACTAGCATGCCACCTATGCTTACATGCGTGAATGGGCTTCTGCCATAAAGCGCAACGCTTGTCCTTATCAATGTTGAAAACCACCCCCTTATCTGGTCGCTGCTTTCACTTATCCAATCAGCAGGAAAGAGCCTTTTAAATTCCTCATCATTTAAGCTTGCAGTGTGCGCTATGCCAGAATCATACCATACATCAAAAACATCTGGTATCCTTGACATTTCGCCTCCGCACTTGCTGCACTTTATCTTTATCCTGTCTACATAAGGCTTGTGCATGTCTTCAAGGTTTTCAACAAGCTTCGGGTCTACAGCCTTTTCTTTCAATTCCTTCAACGAGCCTATTACAGTTATGTTGCCGCAGCTGTTGCATTTCCATATAGGGATAGGTATGCCAAAGTACCTTTGCCTTGATATGCACCAATCAGGCGAGCTCCTTAATGAATCCTCCTGCCATTTCTTTGCAATCTCAGGGTACCAAGATATGCTTTCATTTGCTTCTATTGTCTTGTCTTTTATTTTTTGTATGTTTATAAACCACTGCTTTGTGGCCCTAAATACAAGCTCGCTTCCGCACCTTTCGCAATGAGGGTAGCTATGCGTTATATGGCCACTTGCAAGCAATGCGCCATACTTTTTTAGATCCTCAAGCACCTTTTTGTTTGCCTCTGCTGGCGCAACCAGCCCCTCATAAACGCCTGCATCCTTTGTGTACTCTGCATGCGGGCCAAGTGGAGAGAATATCGGCAAATCATATTTCTTGCCAAGCTCATAGTCACTTATGCCATGCCCTGGCGCAACATGCACCAATCCTGTGCCTTCTGAGGTATTTGCAAGCTCCCCGCTTGCTATTATTTTATGGTACTTGCGGAACTCTTTTTGAATAGGCACCTCATTTTCAAGCGGGTGTATATAATGCATGCCTTCAAGCTCGCTTCCGTAAAATTCCTTAAGCACAATGCAACTCTTGTTTATTGCATTTGAAAAATCAGTAAGTCTGTCCTTTGCCACAATGTAATTCTTGTCTTCAGCTTTTACTTCTACATAAATTGCGCTTGGATTTACAGCTATAGCAATGTTTGCAGGTATGGTCCATGGCGTTGTAGTCCATATCACAAAATATACATTATCACCAATATTTCCTGAATCCGCTTTGAATGCCACATGTATTGATGGGGAATCAGACATCTTGTATTCTATGTTTGCGCTCTGGCTTGAGAAAACAGTCTGGCAATGCGGGCAATATGCAAGCACGCTCAATGAATCATAAAGCAGCCCCTTTTTGTCAATCTCTGCAAGTATCTTCCATGCCTTTTCCATATATTCGTTTGTGTATGGCAGATACCTTTCTTCAAAGTTTAGCGTTGAACCGTATTTTTTTAATGTCTTGATTGAGTTCTCTATATTTTGCATCGCAAAGTTTTTGCATTCTTGAATAAACTTTTCTACGCCAATCTTGCTTTCTATTTCATCCTTTGATGCTATGCCTAATTTTTTTTCAATGGTTGATTCTGTAGGCAATCCATGAACGTCAAAACCTGCCCTGTCATGTACATCATATCCTTTATATCTTCTATACCTGAGTATGGTATCCTTTACTGATTCTACCCATGCATGGTGCGCAGCCAATGGCCCTGAAATGTAAGGCGGGCCCTCAAGGAAAAAGAACTTCTTTTTTCCTTTATTTTTTTCCCTTAACTTATTTGTAGGGTCATCCTTGGCCCAATATTCCATTATTTCATGTTCCCGTTTTTCAATATCAAACATTTTTTCACTTTAGCTTTCTTTTTATCTTTGTTTTTGTATTTGCCTAGCTAAAATATTTAAGGCGTTTGTTTTGCATCCA
>JABEBW010004507.1_pt1 | contig 12082 bp, 14 predicted proteins | sample 7245961 | NCBI WGS metagenome assembly JABEBW01 (sample SAMN14506364, study PRJNA622280) | hot springs metagenome | biome: hot spring [ENVO:00000051]|acidic hot spring [ENVO:00002120]; feature: spring [ENVO:00000027]|sediment [ENVO:00002007]; material: sediment environment [ENVO:01001048]...
TTCGATGTGTCCCTCACCATGTCGGAGAAATTGCGTTTGGGCTTGGTTTCAGCAAGCGAATGGGACGCCCATGTTCAGGCAGAGAAACAGACTGAACAGGGGCGCCGTCAGGCGGAGATCGCCCAATTGGAGAGCCGGTTAGCGGTTTTGCGTGGCCAGGAAAATGGGTAGTTGTCTGTCTTTTGGCTAGGCTATACAGGAGATACTGACCGTGACGAAAGCCGCGAAGCATTCCACTCCATTGTTTCTGGAGCGCATCCACGCGCGCCATACAGAAAAGCAAGCAGAGAAGCGGAAAGCCGAAGAACGCAGGCAGGAGTTGTTGTTGGCCCTGAACCTTGCGTCTTTAGCGCTCAAGGCGTCTGCACTCGCAACGAACCGACGCAGATCACGCACCAGAAAAGGCTTTGTCGACCGCCTTGAGGAAGGCGTTCGGTCGAAACCTCGCTGCTTTCACAGCCTATTTTCAACACGGCTACTCCAGACCTATATCTTTCCTGTTGTACTGTCGATATTTGCTTTCAGGCTTATTTTCTGGTGTGACGCGATCGTGCATTTTGGTATTTATATCCCAGCTTTCAGAGAGCATATCTACCACTCCACGCGGAAGTGACTTCCGAATGGCACTTATCGTACTTTCAGGCGAGACACCAAAAAGCGACTGCACATGAGAAACCAATCGGTCAGAAAACCCTACCACGGCGTTTCGATCGGGTACCCAGCGTACAACCTCACAGAACCGAGCGCACAATCTCTCTGGGGATGTCGATTTTGCGATTAGCTCTAAATCTTCTTCATCTTTTGCTCGACCAGACTCCATCTTTACCAAAAATAACGTTTCTGGGGAGAGGCAGCGTACCGTCCAATATCCGCTCTCCGTCTGAATCCGTTCAATTACCGGGGAGTTTTCCAGTATATCGCGTATAAGGATGCTCCCCCAAATATTTTCCGTTGGAGTGTGATCTATTCTAAAGCTTTCACCCAAAGAGCCTTGGTATTTTTTCTCAATATCCAAGGTTAAATCGGGGTCTATCTCCGGTGAAAATATATCTATATCGCCAGAGGAAAGCCGGATATCCATGGCAAGCATGGCGCTGCCACCAACCAGCACCACCTGCCCCCCACTTTTAACCCCTTTGTGAGCGTCCAATAAATCCCGGAGTATCTCTTTGGTTTTCCCCCAGTCCACAGCCGATCGATTATTTTCCACGTTTTCTACCCTGCGCATAAAAGCGAATCAGACCCTCCAGAAAATCCGCCAATATCCGGTCCCGGTTGTACGCCGTTTGTTCTGGATCGGGATCGGGAGTCTTTTCCTGGGGTACGGAAAGATCGAGCCCCCAACGCGGCAATATGGAGGACATGGTACGGGCACTTTGGGCCGACGTCCGATTGGGACTCCCCACTTCGGCCAGGGCTGCCGTCATGGCACGGCGATGCCTTTCCGGCCAGCGTGTCACGGGAACACGCTTCCAGGCCAGTTCCAGAGATTCCCGCAATACCGTATCGGACTCCAGAATACGGCGCTCATGTGCGGAGATCCTTTCCGGGTACATGACACTCTGCTCCCTTTCCGAACCCAGATTTTGGGGCTGGGAATAAGCGTATATTTTGTGCTCGTTTCGCCAAAATATCCAGCAAGATGGACCTTCGACCTCACTGCACCGAAGCCATCCGCTGCAAGGCGTCCAAAAGCCGTTCCGCCGTCACTTCCCCACCTTCGCCGTCCACCTGCGCGAGGATCGCGGCGGCCAGAGCGTAGGGGACGGTCAGGGTGAGGGCCCGTGTGCCAGCATCCCCGTGCTCCGGTTCTTCCTGGGCATCGTCGGGCCAAGGAGCCCCACCAGACTGATGCCGGGACCGATCCTCGTCCGGATAACCCGCACCGTTCGATTCCTCGTGCTGGTCTTCTTCCCCAAACTCGGAGGTATCCGGTTCTGTCGATGCCGATCCCGAGCGCAAATGCTCCGCGGCAGGCGGTTGCTCCGCGGCAGGCGGTTGCACCGCGGCATGCGGTATTGCATCCCGACCGGCATCTGCTTCCGGTTCGGATACGGTTTCCATCGGGTTATGGCGGGATGCGGTTGCTCCGCCGTCGCCATCCGGCATGCCCGGCTCGCCGGAAACCGGCTCACCGGATACCGGTTCCGGGCGCAGATGCCGATCCTCGATTTCGGTCATCAGCGTACGGCTGAATGGTCCCCCGTCGCGAAGGGCGTCGGCCAGATCATCCAGCCAGCCGTCCTTGTCTGGGTCCCCTTGCCAGGAAAGCAGCTTGTTCAGTTCGAAGGCACCGATATCCGAAAGGGGAATTCCCAGACGCGCCGCCAGGGCCTTGGCCTCGGGATTGGTCCTGGAAAGGATGCGGCTTACCCAGGCCCGGTCTCGCCCCAGACGCCGGGCCACATCGGCTTTGCTCATTCCGCAGGTATCCATGAGGATATGCAGGGCTTCGGCTATATCGTCGTCGCTCATGTCTTCGCGGGCGATGTTTTCGACGAGCTGCATCTCCAACCGGTTTTGGTCCCCTTGGATTTGAACGACGATGGCGGGAATCTTCGTCAGATCGTATCCCGCGCGGGCGCAGGGCTTGCCGCTGTCTCGGGCAATAGTGGCCGCGCGGTAGCGCCGCTCGCCGGAGACGATGCGGTACCGGTTCTCACCGACCTTCTCGACCGTAATTGGGTTGAGAATGCCGTGTTCCAGAATGCTCTCGGCCAGGTCCTCGAGGCGCTGGCCGTCGCCGCTCGCTTCCATCTGCCGCCGCGGCTGGTTGGGATCCGGCTCCACCGCGTCCAGGGCCAGGGAAAGGACCTGCATCCCCCCGTTTTCCGGCGATGGGGCCGTGTCCTTCTTGAGTACGGAGCGGATCTCGCTGAGATCCAGGCCACTCATCAAGTCGGTATTGGCCTTGCTCATTCCGTGCCTCCTTCGGCTTCGCGACTCAACTGTTCCAGAATGTCGTCCTGGGAGTCCGCTTCCCCAGACGTTTCTTCGCCATCGTCCTCGCCTATCTGGGCCGATGCTTCCTCGCCATCATCGTCGTCGGGTATGTACGTGTCGTGGGTCACTTCCCCATCCTCAGGCTCAGCCACTTCGGGGTCTCCCCCTGCCGTAGGCATATTGCCCCCCGCAGGGGCCGCAGGACTGCCCCCCGCAGGGGCCGCAGGACCGCCACGGGCGGAGAACTGGGTGTCGAGGATGGTGTCGGCGTTTTCGGGTTCGGGGACCTCGGTGCCGATATCGGGGATGGGGGTGGATTCGAGCAGGGCGCGGAAGAGTTGGTACCAGGCGGTTTTCTGGGCCTGGTCGCGGCAGACCTCCCAGTAGGGCTTACCGATGCGCAGGGCGGAACGCACGTCCTCGCGGTCGTAGAGGATGTAGGGAAAAGTGAACTCGGGCAGGCTTTTCAGGATGTTGTCGGCGATGGCCTTGTTCTTGGTGGAGTTGGCCTTGAGGCGGTTGATGAGGATGCGGACCTTGAGGTCCTCGTTGATGGGGAGCACGTCTCCGAGGCTCAGGGAGACCATGGACTTGAGCCCCTGGGTACCCAGGGCGTCCGGGGTCACGGGAAGGGCGTGGACGTTGGCGACAAAGAGGGGAGCCAACTGGCGGGTGTTGGGTGCCGGTGGACAGTCGATGACGACGACGTCGTAGGGGCCGCTGCCGCTTTCGAGCAGGTGCAGGCGCTTCAGGGCGGCGAGGGCGGCGTTGAAGTCGCGATCGACCCGGTCGAGGCCGATGGACGCCTGCAGGAAGTCGAAGCCAAAGATGGGAGACTCCTGCAATGGCGCCCGTTTCAGGGGATCCCAGATATCGAGCACCGTCCCCTCGAGGGTGTGGTGGCGGCTACCGTCGCCCGTGACGAGAAAGGTGGCGCTACCCTGCTGGTCGAGGTCGACGAGCAGGGTGTTGAAGCCCAGCTGGTGCGCGAGTATGGCGAGGTGGACGGACAGGGTGGTCTTCCCTACCCCGCCCTTCTGGTTGGCAAAGGCATAAATCTGGGCCATGGTTTCACTCTCCCTTGAGAATTTCCTGGACGATGGCGGAGATGCTGATCTGCTTTCCCATTTCCGCTTCCAGCCGGAGGATCTTTTCCTGGGCGGCTGGGGTGATGGAAATGGCAAAGGGTTCGTAGGGCGGCAAGGGATGGATGCGACTTGCCCGGCGTAGCCCGATGCGCACCAGATCCGTGAGGTTGGCAGATTCCAGAAACGCGCTCACCCGGTGATTGCGCGCTTTGGGATCCTGGCGCCATTCCTCGGCGATGAGATCGCGGCGCAACCGGGGATGAATGTAGGAACGCATTGCTCTTCTCCCATTAGGGTTCTGGATACGGATCGATGATGGTGGGCTGGGCCGGCGATCGGGGGTTCGCCGAAGTCGCCACGAGGTTGGCACCGTGCCGATAGGGGCCGGGGAATACCAGGTCCTTGGTGACCACCACATTGAAGGCGTATCCGGGCCGGATGGTCAGGGTAGGCGCGATGTTGACGTACTTCTGTAACATCTGCGCCTCCGCCTGCCCAAAGGTCTGGGCGAGGGCCTGTTCGCCGTCCTGCAAGGCCTCGTTACCCGTGACCCCGGTCGTGTTCGTGCTGGTGCTCGTCGGGCTCGCGACGGCCATGCCCACGTCGATGAACGAGAGCAGCAAGGCGTTCTTGAAGATCGTCCAGGTGTGGTTGTTCACCAGATCGTGAAAGCCGGCGTAGCCATCGGGTGCCGTTCCCGGCATCTTGGATAGTTGGACGTAGGTGCCATTGGGAAACTCGATGCGGGTCCAGGCGACATTCACCCGGGTCTGCCCCATGGCGCTGGAAGCCGCGTATTGGCCGATGAGCCGGGATCCCGCCGGGATGAGGACGTAGGCGCCGTTCAGGCTGTTGTAGACGGGATGGGGAACCACGGCGGTGACCTGTCCCGGGATGTCCGATTTGATGCCGGTCGTAAGAATCCCCGGAATGACGGTTCCCTGGAGGAGTTCGTAGGGACTCACTTCCTTGCGCACCAGGTGCGTGCTGTAGACGCTTACCGGTGCATCTGAAGGTTTCTGGCTTGCGGCTTTTGCCATCGCCAGGGACTGTGCCAGGGCATCGGACGCCGTCATGCCGGTAGGCTGCAAGGACAGCGGCTCACCGGCTGACGGGCCGCTCCAGGAAATCACCTTTTCGCCGGAGCCACCCTGCTGTCCGATTGCCTGCTGAAAGGCCAGCATCTGCGGGCTGGGCTGTGTGTTTTGCGGCGCATTTACGGGTGGTACTTCTGCTGGAGCAGAAGCGGCACTCGCCTTTGAAACAGCCGATTTGGCCGGAGCCGACGGCGTGCTGGGCTTCGGGGTCGATATGCTGGGAGCGGACTTGGGCTGTGGCGCTATTTCTGGCGCCTTGTGGGGATGCATGGGCGCCGGTTTGGCAGCACCACCAAAACCGTGCAGCGCACCGATGGCCCAAAAGCCACCGGCGGCGATGGCGACGACCCCCACGACGGTGAAGGCCGCGATCTTGCCCGATCGCAGGTGGGCACCCAGTTGGGTTTTGTCCGGGATCAGGTTTCCCCGGACCTTTTTGGAGCGTTCGCCAGCAGGCGTGCTGTTGTCCGCCATGGGTCAATGTCCCTCGTGCACGATTTTGACGACCTTTCCGGAATCGCCTTTGCCGGCAATGAGCAGGATTTTGGGCGGTATCCCATCGACGATGTAGTACCCATCGCGGAACGTGGTATTCACGATGGCGTTTTGTCCTGCGGCGTTCTCGGCCAGTATCGAGGGGATGCCGCCGTGGCTTCCCTGCCCCGGTCGGAATTGGATGAAGGTCTGTTTGCCGTCGTCAAAGACCCGCTCCGGCAGGATGGACCGGCAATCGCTGCTGCTGAACCAACCCCCGCCAGCGCAGCGCATTTTCCAGCGAAAGTCGAGATCGCTTGGATCGATGGAAGGCAGTACGGCTACCGTTTCGGCTTGGACCTTTTTCTGGAAATTGGCCTGGCGTTTAGCCGAAGCCTGCCAACGTATCAGGATGTCCTCGGGATAGTAGAAGCCAACCATGGGGGTATAGCGGTTTTTGTCGCTCACCACCTCGATGGGGTAATTCATCGGCTTGCCGGAGGGCGACGTGCCGGTGATGATGAGGTTCCCGTGCAGTCCGGCAAACCGCGGCGTGATGGCAAGTTCCGGCTGATTGCCGACCATCAGGGTGTTCGTTTGCCAATAGGCGGGAGAGAGGCCAACCCCCTTGGGGTCCTGCATTCCCCGCTTTAGGACGATGATGGACGTATGCAGGGGAGCCGTGACCAGGGTGGGATAAGACTGGCCATAGGCGTAGAGGATCTCGCCGTTGGTGCCAACGATGGGCGGAAGGTTACGCAGCCGTCCGGCTTGGTAGGCCTGCATGAGTGCCTCTTCCGCAGCCTGCTTGCTGAGCTTCGAGATCTTCCCTTCCGGGGGTGCCTGAATAGCCTGCTCCCAGACCTCCGTCGAACTCTCGGGTTTCCCCACTGTCGGTTGGACGTTGGGTTGCTGGACAGTGACCACGTCTGATTTTTTACCCCGTGGAGCAGAACTCCCGACCGCAAGACCGCCGCCTGCAAGGCTGCCGCCTGCAAGGCTGGTCTGGCCAGCGATCGGAGGCACTTCACCAGGGATCCCGTTGGGAGCGGCAATAGTGCCGCCCGCATGGCCGCTGCCCGCAAGGCTGCCCCCAGCAGGGGCCGCAGGACCCGCAGTGGCGACTCCGGCGATGCTCGTAGCACTGACCAGTAGAGCGATAGCGGCCGATACGGCCGGGAGAATGTGGGTTTTACGCATGCCCTGCTCCATTAGGGAATCCGGTTCCAGTTGAAGTTGGTGATGAAGATGCCGAAGGGATCGACTTTGAGGATCTTGGGGTTATTGGAAACGGGCTCGATGCGGTAGGTGACGTTCCCCTCGTAATCGCGTTGCCACTGGATTTCTCCGCCAGAGCCATACTGGGTTTCCGTCCACTGCACCTGCATCGTGCCGCCCTTGGCGGTTGGGGTACCCAGGGGCAAGATCGAGGTGATCTCCACCGTTCGCCCGCCCAGGTTCTTGCTGTAGTTGGAGTACGGGTTGTGGCGCTGGTAATAGGCCGTCAGCGCCTGACTCTCCTTGTTTCCGACGATGTCGTAGGTGGAGGTATAGATCTGCTTTTCTGCCGCGACGACGGGGAGCCGTTCGCGCACCCGGCGCACCCAGTTGGCGATGACGTGGCGCACGACCGGCAGGTCGTAGGTCCCGGCCCGCACGGCTTCGGCCAGATGCACGGTGTCGCCCATCTTGTCCACTTCGACCACGTAGGGGACCACATGCACCCGATCCGCCTCGTACACCATGCCGGCACCGAACATCAGCGCAATGCCGATGGAGACGAAGGCCATGATCCGCCAGTTGCGGGCCTGGGCGATGTAGTCGCCATACCGTTCGAGCCATTCCCGGCGTGCGAGGAGGTATTCCTCCTTGGTCTTCCCGGTTTCCTTGCCTTGGTCTGCCATACCTGCCCCTGAAACGTTGCGTTCGCCTTGGTATAGCAGAGGGGTTTGGAGATAGGTGGATGGTTACCACACCGCTTCGCGGTCTGTTATACTTACTTTTTGATGATTTAAGTATAACCGGTTGCGGACATGCAAGAGCCGAAAGAACAAGCCCTGGTCGTTCAGACCGCGTACATGGAACTCTACCGACTATGCGAGGACTCCATGGCCTATGCTGGTGATCTGGCTGTATTGGCCGACGCCACGGGAAAAATCTCGGTGGTCGGCAAGACCATTCGGAAACGGCGTTACTGTTACGCGCAATACGTCGATGGTGCCGGACGGCAACGCCAATGCTATCTTGGCCCAGAGGACGCGGCGGCCACGCAACATATCGTGGACCTGTTGGCGTCCGGTGAGTGGAATCACGCGCTCGATTCCCGCCGGTCTATCCGGAAGATGCTCGTCCAGGCGGGATTTGTGGCCACTCCCAAGCTCATGGAAGGAGCCTTACTGACGCTTCAGCAGACCGGTCTGCTCCAGTCTGGCGTCACGATGATCGGCACACCAGCCTATATTGCCCTGATGCACCGCTACGGTTACACCCTCCCTGCTCCCGTGCAGACCAACGATGTCGATCTGTCCATTGACCGACTGAACCTGGCTATGCCGGATTCCATAGCCGTGGAATCCGTGCTAAAGGCATGGAACGACCGGATATCGGCCATACCAACCTTGTCCCGAAAAGCCGGTGAATACTCCCTGAAAATCCGGGGCAAAGATTTTCACATAGACTTTCTGACCAACGGAAGATATATGGAACTCGGAAAATCCATCACCATTCCGCACATCGGTTTTTCCGCGCAAGCCGTTCCATTTCTGGACTACCTGACCAAAGATTCGGATCGGGCCCTGCTCATGACCCGATATGGAATGTTGGTACCCGTACCAGACGCCGCCCGTCTGCTGTGGAGCAAGTGCGTCACTGCGGCTTGTCGTCCGCAGGCTATGGAGGGCAAGCGCGCGAAAGATGTTCAGCAGGTATTGACGCTCTTTTCCATACTCAAGGATCGGGATCCAGATCGCCTGGAAATGGCGCTGGAAGCCATACCCGAAATTCAGGAGCCAGACATTTTCCTGAAAAAGCTGAATTCCACGTTAAAACTGCCTGTTTTATCGGAGGTTCGAGCATTCGCCTATCCTATATTGGGGAGACTGAACAAAAACTAAGCGTTTTCCGCCTCGATCTCCGGCGCTCCCAAAAGCCTCCCCCAGGCCCAGGCGGTGTTGCGCTGCACCAGAGGAATCCCGGTACCCTGCGCCCACCACTCGTTGTTGGTCAGCAAAACCACCTGCGGTTGCTGAATCAGGGCTTCCATCCACACGAAGGGCAAGAGCTGGTCGTAGCAGATGCTCGCCCAGGCCCGCACACCGTCGATCTTTCGCACGGGTTCCCACCAGGCGGCCCGATATCCCACATTCTGGCTGTCGACGTAGCCTGTGCCCCGCGACCAGGGGTGCCACATGGATACGGGTACCGGAAAAGCGGAATCGAACAGCACCTCAGGGGTCTTGCCCCTTTGAAAGGCAACGATGGAGTCCGTCAATAGGCCGACCTGTCGCGGTACCGACAGGCCAATGAGCCAAATCTGGCCCCTGGGCACCGCCTGTTGTATGGCCCAGGCATTACCGGCCCAATCGGTCTCCAGGGTCTCGGGAAGCAAGAGCACCCGCACGCCCCGCCCTTTCGCCAGGGTCTCTTCCAGAATGCGCCGATGCCGCGCCAGATTGGCCTGCACGTTGGGGACCGCCGGCCCCATGTCGAGGTCGATACCTCGCCACCCTGCAGGCACCATACCCGGACGGAACCACAGGAGATTGAACCCCAGAAGCAGGGTGAGTAGTGCCAGTGCCAGCCAATCCAGGCGTCGCCCGAGTCCGATGACGACTGCCAGCAGAAGCCCTATTCCCCATACGCCGGATCCCGGAAAGAAGAACCCGGCGGACGCGAGCGGTGACATCCAGTCGAAAAAGGCCATGGGCGGCACCAAGGCATCGAAGAGCAAGACCAGCGCCGCCTTCCACGGACGGTCGGCAACCGTCCACCCCATGGCCAGGGCCGTGGCGGACCCAAGCCACAAGGCCGCTCCCTCCCAGATGGGCGCGTGGCTACCGAAAAACACCGCCACCCCGCGCACCAACCCAATGCTGCCCGCAGCATAGTAGGACAGGGCGACGGCAAAGCGCATCCAGGTTTTTCCCTGAATCCGAACGAGCCAAACCAGGACGATCGACAGCGCGGGTCCAACCCAGTGCAGCGGCAGCATCCACGACGCTCCCAGCGCCGCCGCCACCGCCATGGAGCCCAGGACCTTGAGGAAAGCATCCCTGTGCTCAGCCAGCATCCGACGCAAGTGCTGCTTCCTGGGCCACCTTTGCGGCGATGCTCTCCCATTTCCGGCGAAACGCCGGGTCGGCGGATTCGACCAGACCCGTCCCGAACGGGAACGGATGGTGGCGACAGCCTCGCCCGATCCACCAGCCTTCTCGCTCAATGCAGCACCTCCACCTTCTTTTGGCTCCCATCTATCCGGGCCCACTTGACCTGCAGCCGTTCGAGTGCCGCATCGGGGGAAATGTCGAGCAGCAGGAAAAGCCGGCAGGCCAACCAGCCATGCAACCACTTCCGTGCTTCCAACTCACCCGGTCGAAAAGAGGTCTCGACCGCATCCAGCAGCACCGACGCGATGAACTGCCGGTCGCGTAACACGTCTTTCTCCAACAACGAATCCGCAACCCAATGCACCAGAATTCCTCCTTCACACGGCTTCTGCATCGGTATAGCGCATCCCCTTGGCAGGCCTTGCAGGCGGCAGGCCTTGCAGGCGGCAGGCCTTGCAGGCGGCGGGCTGCGCCCCGCAGGGGGTCCTGCGGACGGCGGTTCTGCTCCGCGCAGCGGTGCCGGCGGCACGCCTGCTGGCGGTGGGGCGCGGTGGTGAAAGCTATATCCACGAGAAGGAGCTATACCAGAACAACCATTGGCTCAGGACCAAAGCTTGGGAATGCTATCCACGGAGAAGGAGGAAATTACGGCGGGCTGCGCCCCGCAGGGGGGCCTTGCAGACGGCAGCCTTGCAGGCGGCGGGCTGCGCCCCGCAGGGAGATTGCGCCCCGCAGGGAGATTGCGCCCCGCAGGGGGATTGCTCCCCGCAGGGGGCCTTGCAGGCGGCGGGCCTGATAATGCAACTGCTGCCGGCGGCCCGGGTTGCGCCACGACCCGTATCGCCGGAGCGGTTGCCAGCGCTATTACCATCCTCTGCGCATTGCTACTTGCCCTGGACGGCAACCCACCCATGCGCTGGCTCTTCGTGGGCTGGAGCGTGGCCAATACCCTGTGGGTCTTTTATGCCCTGCGCCTGTCCTCGATGTCCCTGCTCTCGAGTCAGATCGTGTTTTGCCTGATCGATGTGGCCGGGATGCTGCACTACTGGATTCTTTGAACCCGAAGGAGTACGCATGTCGGATGCCGCAAAACCCACAACGCCGGGAATTTCTGAGCCATTACGGAATTTTTACGCCCACCTGTTCGAGGCGATGGAAATCCTGATTGGAGAACACCAGAGTTTCGGAAACTGGGCCGTTGGGGGTATTCCCGATCTGCGACCGCAGAAGGCGCAGAAATCCCTGGGGCTGTGGTATGCCGATGGCGCGATTCCCGGTATCGCCGTTCCCGGTGCTGTGAGCCTGGCTCTGGTGCCGGGAGACACGCGCGTGGGACTCTTCTTGCCCTGTGCGGCCTTGCAAGGGAAAAACGGGATCACCTGGCTCGAAGATGTCCTGGCGCAGTCGTTCAATGGGGAGCGATGTTCCATCGTGCGCCGGGATGCCAACCAGGTGCTGTTCGATTACCACTTTTCGGGTGAACCCTTTGACCCGGCCAGCCTGCACGCCGCCATGCTGGAACCCGATGGCCCCATGGCGCAGATACTGGCCCAGCGGCTGGCCTACACCGTCTCGACCCTGTGGGTCAATGCCATTCGGGTGCTGTACGCCGATGGCAAGGTGGGGTCGGACGATTTTCTGGTCCGCTCAATGCGACCGCTCGCTCCAGACGATCTGCAGGGTTTGCCGTCTGGAGTGCTGGTGCAGAGCAACGAGATTGGAGACAAGGTCTATGTGAGCTACATCCGGGCACAGGCGACGGACGCTCAGGTACTCGATTACCTGCGCAAACTCGGTGTCCACGGGGACCCGCTTACCGTCGAACGCTTGGAGGAAACGGCACTGTGATCCGGGACCCATCCTCTGTCGCCTTTCGCCGTGAACCCATCGTCCGGCTGCGCGATGGGGCCATTCTGGGTGAAGAATGGCTCCTGGATCACCGGCCCCTGCCCGACCGTAAGAAAGACTGGCTGGTCGTGGTCATGGCCATGGTCGAGAAGGTACCGGTGGCCAAGACCCCGGACGACCGATTCATTTCCGTCAACGCCGACACCGGGCAGTTGTCCTGCTCCCACTTCCAGCCCTTGTGGGTGGCGCTGGCGCGGCGCTGTCGGGAGACACATCGCCGGCTGGTCATCGAGTGGACGGAAAGCGC